>Ga0306901_1000207_pt1 | contig 29147 bp, 27 predicted proteins | sample AntRauMFilla3767_FD_190431 | JGI IMG/M metagenome (GOLD analysis project Ga0306901, IMG submission 190431) | Saline lake microbial communities from Rauer Islands, Antarctica - Metagenome Filla 3 #767 (v2) (version 2) | ecosystem: Environmental > Aquatic > Non-marine Saline and Alkaline > Saline ... | reverse complement strand
TTGTTGATCGTTATCGTTGTACATAAATAATACATTCAGGTTAAAAAAGATTTTTAGTTATTACACGAAGTTACTCAGAGTAGGCACAAAGTTTCACAGAGAAAAACCATCTACTCACAAATCATCCCTAAAAACTCAAAACTCATCACTCAAAACTAATAGTCATATTCCCACTGCACATCCACACCCTGCCGGTTATCACTGCCCTGGCTTAGAATCAGTTTTAAATTCTCACTCAGATAATATTCTAAATAAAACCCCGGTGTTGGCGTAGAGCCGGTGATGACATTTTGAATAGCAAAGAACACCTTGGGGTTAATATACCAGCCAGTTGTAATAGAGGTGCCGCTTTCGCCGCCCACCCGCGTTTGTTCAATGCGCACCACATCAATGCCCAGACGTTGGGTAGCCAGCGATTCTACGCGATCGAGTAACACTTCCATGGCAAAGTCGGCCGCGGCATTATTACTTCTTGAACTGGCCACCGACTGCTCGGCTGAGTTCAGCTTATAAAAGGGCTGACCAAAAAGCGTGTAGCTTAGAATTCCGGCCAAATCCATGGGTGGGTTGCTTTCATACTTAAACATAGGGTCTTCAACCGTACCCTCAATAATGTACCAAATTTTAATTTCCTGATTGGTTTGCGGGGGCTCATACAAGGTGCGAATATTCATCTGGGGATTATTGGGCGGACCGGAGAAAGCGAGCGAACCCTCTTCCAGCTCAAATCGTTTGCCCAGCGGTCGTGCATAGCCCTGGGTTGTATTCAGCGTGCCAAAAAGCTGTAGATCTTTACCCGCATCTTTCAAAATGTCCAGCTGCCCGTCCAGCTCTATTTCCATTTCTAAATAACGCTCGTTACGCACAAAAAAGCGTCGATTAAATTCCACATCCATATTCAAGCTTAATGAATCGTATAAACTGCTTTGAGTCTCGGGGGCAAGCGTGGTATCCAGCTGCACCTGTTCAACCGACTGCTCTCCAAAATTATTCAGTTTTACAAACCCATTAATCACGTCTAAATCACCACTAATATCAGGGCTCGTTACCGTTCCACCCAAGCTTAAATCGAGGTTTATCAGCGCATTATATTCATCGGTATTGGCCGCCTTGAAATTTTGGGCACTTATTTTAATATCAATATCACCCGGCATGAGTTCTTCAAGCCCCAGCTCCCCCCTTGCCGTAAGCTTTCCTTTTCCACTCTTCATACTTAGATTTTGGAGCACCATTGTTCCGGGCTCAAACTGAATGGTGGACTGAATATCATCCAGTTTTATACCGGCAGTGACTAACCGAACAGACCCTTTTTTTAACTTCAGCTGGCCTGATGATTCGAGATCACTCCGGGAACCGCTAATTTTTACATTTCCATCAATCTGGCCGGTAATATTGCGGGCCATTTCGGGATTTATAAAATCATTAAGCGCCTCCAGATTAAAATTATTGGTCTGAACATCCACCAGAACAGAATCCTGCGGGCCCGGCAAATTGACCTCCAGATTTTGCATATCTACACTAAGCGGCATTTTAGCATCAATTTGTAATGCTTTTTGCTTCAGTGAGGTAAGGGCTGCATTGAGTTTTAGGCTGCTATCATTATGGTTGTAATCCAGGCCTGCAGTCAGCGAATCAACCGGCACCCCCGAAATAACAGCATCTTTCAAACTACCTGTTGCATTCACTTCAGGTTGTCCCGCCGTTCCGCCCAGTTGTCCATTGAAACGCAGGGTGCCCTCGGTGTTCTCAAAACCCGCCTGCGTCAGCAAGGTATTGAATCGCTGAAGTTCTACGGCGTTGAGCTTTAGGTGACCGCTCACCGGTTTGGCAAGAAATTCATCGCTAAGCTCGGCCGGTTTCTTCAAATTAAACGGAATATCTGCATGGCCCTCAATAATGAGGTCGCCATTTTGATGCAATTTCAGCATTCCGGTAAGCCGCTCATTTTTGATATCCGTTTTCAGGCGAAGCGTATCCAGTTTTGTTTGATCATAAACCAGCTCGGTCATGGCTATATTTGCTGAGGCCGTCATGCTGGTGTCTGTTTTCTGTACATTTGCCTCGCCGCTTAGCGTGGCCTGGAAATACGATTCATCCAGAATAGCATCTTGCAGCGCCGAAAGATTCAGCTGACTCGCCTTGAGATAGGCCGTTTGATTTAGGCTGTCGGCAAAAGGGACCGCCAGCTCTACAAAAGCAGTACCATTATTAGAACGCATATGCAAGGTATCGGTTTGAATGGCACCGTTGGCCAGAGACGCATAGAAATTGTCCTGCAAGGAGAGCGTACGTTGCGCGCTGCTTAATTCAAAGGCCGTGAGCGTCACAGCGGTGGTATCAGCGCCTATATTATACGAACCTGATTGCGAAATACTCCCTTCGTTGGTGCCTGTTAAGTTGATTTCATACGAGCCTTTTGTGGCCGTTTGGCTTTGCCGGCCTTCCGTTTTAATGGCAATATTTTTCAAATTCACAGACGCAAACATCGGTTCTGCAATATCGATGTCAACATCATACTCGGGCTCTTCCTGCAGCTCAACCAGCACATCTCCGCTTACGCTTTGAGCCGTGTACTCATTATTATAATTAACATTCTCCAAATCGATTGTACCCTCAAACACAAGCGAATCTTGGGTGCGGGGTCTCAAACTTCCCTCAATTGAACCGGTGGTTTGCAGCACTTGGGCACCGGCCAGTGAAGCCAGCGAAGAGAGGTCTTTAAGCTGCATATCAAAATTAAGGCCGTTATCGGCATTATAAAAATCCGGTATGTAAATTTGGCCACTAACGTTGGCGTTTGCAATACCGCTTTCCAAGACGGTATTTTGGATGGTGAGCGTCTCACTAACAACCGACAATTCTGAGGCCACACGTTGAATAATTTCTCCTTTAAAGATGGATGAATCCATAGCCACACTCGTTTGCAACTCCAATGTCTGCAAAGACTGCCCCTGCCCTTCACCTGTTATGGTGGCGTTAAGTGATGAAGGGTAATCCTCGAATCCCGCAATGTTCGACAAATTTACATCATCGGCGGTTAGCGTGTAACTGAACTGGGGCACGGATTGAAGCTGAAGAGCATTGGCCTGCAGACGTAGACGGCTTTGGCCTGCATAAACTTCGGTTTCGTTTGAAACCCTGCTTTGATTGAATGTGCCGGTAAATCGCGCCCTGTCTATCTGCTGCTCATTCAAACGGCTGTCGGTTGCTGTGAGCCGGTAATTCCATACATTTTTCTCCGGGAACCAGCCCGTGCCCCATACCCTGCCGTTAAAGGTGAGGCTTCCCGCATAGGCTTGATCTTGTAGCCAGTTTGCCGGATTTATTTTTTGCCCGCTAAACGTTACCAAGACATTCGGTTGATCACCCCAAAGCCCGGAAAGGTCAGCGTTGACCACCATGCGGCGGCCATTTTGAATGGGTTCAATTTGTATTTCAGCCGCACCATCTTGGAGTGAAAGTTTGCTTTCTATGCGGTCTAACTGATAGCCCGACTGGCGAATATTGTCAGCCGAGACGGTTCCTTCAATCCGCCCCTGTTGATAATTATTAAGGGGCACATATCCTTCGGTGTTTAACGCAAAATTGCTGAGACGGGGCATGGCTGTATCACCCAAAAAGGTTTCAAAATCAAGCCGCTGGGCCGATGCCTGAAATGCAGTTAGGGCAAAGCTCGAATCACCCTGAATAGAACTGCTAAGCGATAAGTTTTCAATGCCCGGGGCGTTGGCATTCAACTGAATGTTAAAGGCTTCCGCATCACCCTTTAATTGCAGCGACGCATTGATGTTTTGTTGCACCGGCAAGGAATCGACAAAAGCGCGCATGTCCTTCCAGGCAAGCGGTTCGGCGTTGAATTCGAAATCAGCGGTAGAATCGGCCAATCTGGCCTGGCCCGAAGCCCGCAGCATACTTTTCCCGGTGGCCACCGTCAGCTTTTGCAGCGATATGGCCTTATCGCTGGCATCTGCGGCTGCGCTGATGGAAACGGGTTCATTAAGTCGCGTATTCCTAATTTTAGTATTAAAGCTGTGAAGAGTAGCCTCGTATTCATCGCCATAATAGCCTAAGGAAGCGGTGATATTCATATCATCAACGATGAAGGAAGAGTCTTGCTTTAGTTGTGGCATCGTCACATCAAACCGGCCGTGCTGCATGTTAAAGTCGGACACGGAAACTTTGAACGTGCTGCTGGATGTATCCTCTACGGAGACCCAGTTTTGCACATTTAGGGTACTGTCTTGCTGTTGCTCTATTTTCATAAACGGCCGCACAAGCCGCACTTCATCAATCTCAAAAACATCGCCAAAATAGCTGAGCGGGTTGTATTCCAGATGCACCGTATCGACGGAGGCCACCGTTTCTTGCTGGGTGAGCCTGATATTTGTCAAGGTGATGCTGTTCCACAAATCACCCGAAAGCGTTTCGATAGAAAGGGTGGGCTCAAGCTGATTGTTAGCTGTTTCAACAATTGTATTTTTAACCCAAGCCTGAACCGGGCCACTCATAAGCGCAAGACGCAGCAGCCCAATAAATGCCGCAATGCAAAGCAGGGTGATCCAGGGCCATTTGCGGCGCGATTTTTTAGAGCCGGTATGTTTGTTTGAATCAGTCAAAATGCTTGCCCCACGCTTATGTGTATACCAAACCGATCGAGGGCGTTGCCAAAATCTTGTCCACGAAATTTATTTAAATCCTGCGGAGAGGGATTAACTTTATAACCCACATCAAGCCGCACCGGCCCAATGGGTGAACGATAGCGCAGCCCACCGCCCACTCCAAATTGCAGCGGCCTCGTTTCCAGGTCAATTCCCTTGCGCCAAATCTGCCCGCCGTCCAGAAAAAGGGCAATACCAAAACCGTTGAACAATCCATCTATGGCCTGACGAATTTCAAGATTAAATGCAAAAAAAGTACGCCCGCCGGCTGGAATGTAGCGATCAAAACCGGTGGTATCGGGCACCGCCTGTCCGTTATCATTACGGATACTGTCAGTCACCACTCGCTTGGGGCCTAAATCATCGCGGCTCCATCCTCGTACCGAACTGGTTCCGCCCAGGTAATAGCGAATATTATTGGGCAGCGAATCTTCCTGCGTTGCAAATAGCCCGCCCAACTGTACACGCGTGGCCAAGGTAGTGGATTCCGTCAATGGCGTGTAGCGCCGGAGATCAATAGATAGCTTTTGAAATTGAAAGGTGGATGAACCCAGGAAACCGGATATTTCGGCAAAAGGCTGTACGACCCATCCCTGCTGTCCGCGCCCACTAAATCCCTCATTGTAATAGCCGCTAAGTTGCAAGGATGACAAATTATAATTTTGGGTGGTGTCGGGAAAGCTTTCATCAAGCTGCTGAGAAAGCTCCGCGTTGCGGGTAAATTGATACGACAGCGAGCCCGTTAATTGACGGCTATAGCGGTAAATAAGGCTATTGGTTATTCCCATTCGCGAAAGCTCATAACTGTCTTCCAAGAGATGTTGAGCAAACGGAGAAATGACAAAACTGCTTTTGGTATTGAAGGCGTAGGGAAAAAGGTAGTCCAAATTTAGCGACTGCTCAATATAGGAAACCTTGGCGGCCGTTGTGAACCGATGGGCCCGCCCAAATGCATTACGGTGCGTCCAACTAATGCGGCCCCGCAGCAGTTCTTCCGTTCCAAACCCGGCTGATGCCTCTACGGTTCGGAGTTCATTTTCGCGTACCTGCATGGTTAAGTCGAGGGTGGAATCTTGTTCTTGGTCAGCAATATTAATGGTAGCAAAGCGAAACAGATGATGATTAAAAATCTCTCGCTGGGCTTCCTGTAAAGCCTCAAGGCTAAATTTATTGCCTTTTTCCAGGCTTGACTCACGAATAAGATACTCATCTGTTACCGTACTGTCCCCTTCTACGGAAATGTTTTCGAAGTAGGTTTGCGGACCTAATGTACTTTTGACCGTAAGGTTGGCTGCCAACTGCGTGGTGTCAACGGCCGCTTCAATATCTACTTGAACGTAGGCGAAGCCTAAATTTTTGAGGACTTGCTCGTATTTTCCAATCACTTCGGGCTCTTTAATGGGCTCGTAGCGGCCGTTTATTTCAAATTCACTTTTACGACGCGCCCTCGCAAATGACTCGCTTTCCAAGACCAACTGTTCGTATTTATCTCCGTCCGGAAAGGTAAATGAAATATCATTAATCCGAATGGGCGCCTGCTCGTTAACGGTGAATGTGACTTTCTTTTTCCAGGGATCTCCGTCGTCCTCAACCCGGTAGCGCACCGAGGCGTTGGGAAAACCGCGACGATTGTAAAAATTACGGATCCGAATCACGTCTTTTTTTAACTCAATTTCGTTAAGTTCATGCCCCGAGCGATTCCAGAATTTCAGTTTACCCCAAAATGAAAACCCGTCGGTAGCCATCTGATCCTGGATGAGAATATCTGGAAATGACATATTTCCTTCAATTTCAAGTTTCCAAACCTGATCGGGCTTTTCCTCATCGGATTGACCATATAACTTAATCGGATGCATGGCAATACATGCCAGCAGGACTGTTATAAACAAAAATTTAGACTTTAACACGCAGGCGAATAATTAGTCTTATGACCACTCAAATAGTCTGTTTATTTTAGGCCATTAATAATACTGTAAAAGGGTGAAGCATCAAAAGCAGAATCGTTTGCATTCACTCTTTATATAAACCAAGTCGTTTTATTTTAAACGTGGGTGATTATTCTCTGTTATTAATAACTCTCTGAAGCACTAATTTATTTTAAGTATGCATTTTTTTCGTTTATTGTTTCTGTTTCTGGCATTTGGCTTCTTATTGCAAAGCTGTAAAAGCAGTGAAGAGTTTTCCGGCTTTTCCTATGATCCTGAAGGCGCCACCGAAACCACCTCTAAAGAAATTACACCCCAGCACAAACGAACAATAGGCATAGAAGCAGACGGCATCTGGATGTCCAATGAGTTTGATGGAGCACGGCTATCCGATTTTTATAAAACCAACGATACGCTTTATACGGCCGTCATTGCCCCCGAAAATGCGCCCATAAACAACAGTCCCTGGTACAGTTTTAAAACTTGGGCCGAGCAAGACACCACCATTTGGCTGAAGCTGCAATACCGCAACGGCAAACATCGATATTGGCCCAAGCTAAGTACGGATAAAGCGAGCTGGCGGCGTATCAACCCGCAAAATTACCGCGTAAATAATGACAGTACCGCGCTGCTGCGTCTAAATTTAGAGGCTTCCCCGTTGTGGGTGAGCGCCCAAGAGCTGCGTACCCAACCCTGGTTTGCGCAGTGGGCTGATTCGCTGGCTGCTCGCTCATACGTTACCCAGGATACGGCCGGTTATTCTCATCAACAGCGGCCCATTCGCAGTTTAATGATCAGCGAAGTGCCGGAAGGCGAAAAGCGGGGCGTGGTGATCATCACGGGAAGGCTGCATCCGCCGGAAATAACCGGGAACATAGCTGCTTATACTTTTTTAGAGGAAATTGCCTCGAGCTCAGAACGTGCGCACCGCTTTCGCCGGGAGTTTGCGGTCATCGCCTATCCGTTTGCCAACCCCGACGGCGTACAGAACGGGCACTGGCGCCACAATGCCGGAGGCGTGGATCTAAATCGCGACTGGAAGGCCTTCAATCAACCTGAAACACAGGCTATTCGGGATGATTTGCTCGATCGCCTGAAAAATAATGACCGAAGCCGCGTGTATTACGGCATCGATTTCCACTCAACCGATGAAAATATTTTTTATCCCATTAATCGGGCGGTTCAAACGTTTCCCGATGATTTTACCTATCGCTGGCTGGATGCCCTTACCTCCAATTTCCCGGATACCAAATTTACCATTGAGCCCTTTGATACCAGCTCACCCATCACCAAAAACTGGATTTACCACACCTTTGGCGCTGATGCGATAACCTATGAGGTGAACGACCGTGCCAACCGCCAAAACCTGAAAAAAATATCGCGCCGGGCCGCACAATTAATGATGCAACAGCTGCTTGAGGAAAAGCACTAAAAATGTAGTAAATATAACTACATGGAACTTATTGGTTTAGTTTGACTTATAAATTAAGTTAAACTAATTACTTATTCGGTTCACTCTTAATCAATCAAAACAGAAGGTGATGTTATGTTAGGTACTATTTTAATTATTGTACTCATTCTTATCCTGATAGGTGCGCTGCCGACCTGGGGAGGTACAGACAGTTATGGACTAAGCGGAATCGTAGGGCTAATTCTGGTTGTCGTAATCATTCTGTGGTTACTTGGCCACATTTGATTCCAAAATGATATCCATCGAGCCTGCACTCATTCCGTGATTGCAGGCTTTTTTTATTTCATGTTGATGTGAGCCTGCATTTTTAATTTTTGAGTGGTTTAATTCCCCGACCTTAGGATCGGAGACAATAGAGGATTTGAGGGATTTTTGGGTACCTTACAAACCGTTGATACCCCAACGGCTCCGCCTCGGAATTATTTATTTTTATAAACGGAAAATTTATAATCCAAAATGTACAATTGAGTGATGACTAAAAAAATGCTGCTTATTGCTTTACCCTGCGTGGTTGCTATGCTGATTTCCTGTACCGATTCACCTGAGGTTATCCACGATCTTAACGATGCTAACTATAATCTGGTCAACCAAGACAGCGCCGCGGTTGATTTCCCCTCCGATTTTGAGGGAAATTATCTCATCATTGCATACATCTACACGCACTGCCCGGATATCTGCAATATCACCACGGCTAAAATGAAAAATATCAGCAATCAGCTGCAAGACACGGCCAACGTGCAATTTGTTGAAATTACTTTTGACCCCGGCCGCGACACTCCTGCCGTGCTGCACGATTACATGCAAACATTTAAACTTCCCGAGCGGCAATTTAGCATGCTTACCGGAAAATCCGGTGAAATTAACCGCCTGCTTAGCAGCCTGGATGTAGAGGCTGAAATAGCGTACCGGGATACGAATTCGGCCGGGAATGCAACCTATACCATGAACCATACCGACCGTATTGCGGTTATGGATCCGCAAGGGCGCGTTCGCTTTGAATACCCCGGCAGTGTAACGCCGCCCGATTATATCATTGAAGACTTAAATAAAATTCGCGGGGCATGGTATGATGTATTCTAAGTCATTTGGAATTCTTCTCATTTTAAGTTTGATCGTGTCCGGTTGTGGATCAAATGAATCACCCGGTGAAAATAAAAAACAGACCCTTCACCCCAGCCTCACCTCTAATTCCATTGAAGTATCCCAAAGCTGGGCACGGCCTGCATCTGCGGGAACAAACAGTGCGGCCTATTTGCACATTTTTAACGGCACCGATCGGCCCGACACGCTCCTTTCGGTTAAAGCAGACGCCGCCGAAAACGCTGCGGTGCATGAATCATACCGCGAAGATGGCATCTCAAGCATGCGCCCCGCCCGAAGACTTATTATTCAACCCGACTCCAGTCTGAGCTTGGCGCCCGGCGGCTACCATATTATGCTGATGAACCTGAAAAAATCGATGGCTGAAAGCGATTCGCTTAACCTGCAATTAAGTTTTTCTGAAACCGGAAACCGTACTATTACCATTCCGGTAAAGCTGACATATTAGTTTCGTATATTTCATTTCGGCGATGGAGTTCGCCGTATAACCGCTCCGACAGTAGTCGGGGCTGATGACTCCTGCTTACATTATATTTTCAATTCTTAAAGCAGGGTTTGGTATGCTCCAATCAATATTATTAGTCGGCACCGGCGGTTTTGCAGGAAGTGTTCTGCGTTTTCTCATTTCACGGTTTACCGTTCTCCAGTGGGGCGGGCTCTTTCCATACGGCACCTTTCTTGTCAATATTACCGGCTGCCTTGTCATTGGAATCATTTACGGGCTTGGGCTCAAAGAACTCATATCAACAGATGTTCGGCTGCTCTTGGCCACCGGTGTCTGCGGCGGCTTTACCACTTTTTCATCCTTTTCCATGGAGTTTTTTATTCTGCTCCGTGAGGGGCATACGGGGCCGGCTTTTCTTTACGCTGCGGGAAGTATGGCGGTGGGATTGGCGGCTGTGTGGATCGGAATGGCAATCACAAAAATGTAGCTCGACATTCATGTCGAGTACGCGGGATAAATCTCGCGCTACAAAATGATATCTATTATAATGACTGCTTCTTTCGCTATTCGCCCGACCACACAAAACCAGTGGCCGGACGAAGAATCTACAACATCACTTAAACTGCAACACATTCGCATCCGAGCCGTTCGGAAATTCAATCTGCAGCATAGTTGAAATGGTGGGCGCAATCTGCGGAATCACCGTTTTTGCATTGCTACTGCCCTGCGGAATATTCCATCCGTAAAAAAGCAGCGGCACGTGCGTATCATAATTGTAGGGTGAACCGTGTGAGGTACCCACCTCGCTTGGGTAATCCAACCAACCCGGTGCCAGTTGGATATATATATCACCCGAGCGTTCCGGATTATGCCCCCGCTGATACATGGCCTGCAACCCTTTAGTGTAGGCTTTGGTTTCAAAATTATAGGCCGTATTGGTTGAAATGACGCCTTCAAAACGCTTCAGAAATTGGGCAGCCCGCTGCTGTATTTGCTGGAGTGATACGTCTTTCTGCGCAATTAATTCGCGATTTAAATACACCTGCTGATTCCGATAGGTTGCTATCCACGATTCATCCCCATATGCGTTCTTCAAATGTGTTTGAAGTGAATCAAAGGCCATCCTGCTGTCAAATCTTCCACCCGGTAATCCGCGGTCATTAAGTGATGCCGGAACGTCTACCGCGCCGTGATCGCTGGTCAAAAATACCAAGTAGTTTCCCTCCCCTACTTGCTCATCGAGATGGCTGAGCAGCTCGGCAATGTCGCGGTCAAGCCGGGCATAGGTATCGGCCAGCTCAATGGAATTGGGCCCAAAGCGGTGGCCCACATAATCGGTTGATGAAAAACTGACGGCCAGAAAGTCGGTAGCCAAATCGTCGCCGAGTGAGCGGCCCTCAACAGCAGCCTGCGCTATTTTAGCAACAAGCGTGTTACCGTACGGCGATGTTTTAATAGTTGATAGCGAGCTGTCCATAGCGTGCGGAAACACCGGCTTACCTTCTCCGCCAAGCGTTCCCTCATACGGAGAATTATCTTGATTAGAAGAATTATACTGATCCATATCATAAAGCGGCTGCCACTTTTTTTGGCTGTATTTTTTGGCCAGTGCACGTTCATTGAAATCCTGAACCCAGCCCGGCAATTGTTTGCCGTACCAGCTGCTTGTTATAAATCGACCGGTTTCATCATCATACCAATAGGCGCCATCACCCAAATGACCCGCCGGCAGTACCGCACCGCGATCTTTGATGGAGACAGCTATAACTTTGGCCCCCGTCACGCCTTGTTTAAGTTCATCGGTGACGGTTGTACTTAGCAAATTAACCGGTGACATCCGGCCTACATTTCCTTCCCCGCCTACGGTTTGCATCAGGGTGTCTGATACCACATACATGCCTTTTTTCCCGGAGCGGTCGAACCAGCTGTTGCCTACAATACCATTCACCGAGGGCGTGGTGCCGGTATAAATGGCGGCATGGCCCGGACCGGTATAAGTTGGGAAATAATTGAAGTGATTATTTGTGAATGAATACCCCTCATTTACCAATCGCTTAAATCCGTCATCCCCAAATTTCGACCAGAAGCGCGGCAGATATTCGTACCGCATTTGGTCAACTACAATGCCCACCACAAGTTTGGGGCGATCGTCCGGGGTTTTTGATTCTTGCCCATGCAGTGGTAGGCCGGAAAGAATAAATAGAAAGCCAAAAATTATTATGGATAAGTATTTGTTCATAGAAAACTGAGGTGTTATGAATTTTAAATGTAATATAAAGGTCTTAAATTTTTTTGCGAATTATCTTTCGATTAATAAATTTGTTGAGCTATTTGTGCCAGTTTTCTAAAACATCAACGATAACGATTTAAATCATTAACCACTGTATTTTATGAAAGTATCTGATCTTTTTGTGCAAGCGCTCGAAAATGAAGGCGTACAATATGTGTTTGGCGTACCGGGTGAAGAAAACCAAGACCTGCTGTTTTCGCTTTCTGAATCTTCCATTCAATTTATTCCCACACGGCACGAACAGGGCGCTGCTTTTATGGCTGATGTTTGGGGACGGGTTACCGGTGAAGCGGGCGTTTGCCTGGCCACACTTGGACCGGGCGCAACGAATCTTATGACCGGCATTGCCGATGCGAACCTGGATAAAAGTCCGGTAGTGGCCATTACCGGTCAGGGTGATTTGGACCGGCTGCACAATACCAGTCACCAAAATCTGGATGTAGTGAGCATGTTTCGGCCCATCACCAAGTGGAACACGGCCATCAACACTCCGCACATTGTACCCGAAGTGATTCGCAAGGCTTTTAAACTGGCCCAGCTTGAGAAACCCGGCGCCACGCATCTCGAACTTTCTGAAGATGTAGCCGCCGCAGAAACCGATGTCATCGATATAATTCAGCCCGAGCCCGTTCGTCGTGCCGCCCCCGATTACAAGGCACTGGATCAGGCTATCAGCTTATTGCAAAAGGCCAAACGGCCGCTCATCATGGCCGGCAACGGAGCCATCCGCAAACGATCATCCGAAAATCTTACCACGCTGGTTGATACGCTGGATATTCCGGTAGTACATACCTTTATGGGTAAAGGCGCGGTCTCCGATAAAAACGAACATTCGCTCCATTCCATCGGTTTGGGTTTTAAAGACTATGTGATGGAGGCCGTTGAGCAGGCCGATCTAATTCTGGCCGTGGGATACGACATTGCCGAATACCCGCCGGAAGCCTGGAACCCGGATAATAAAGAAACCATCATCCATATTGATTTTGAACCGGCCGAAGTGTATACCCACTACCGCCCCGAAGTGGAAGTAATTGCCGATATTTCGGCCACGCTTCGGCAGCTAAATGAAAAGCTGGACCCGGCCGATCTGGACTTCGAACAAAATTGGTATGCCGAGGTGCGCAAACGCATCGAAGACGACATCCAGAGTTATGCCCTGCAAGAAGGCGATAAGTTTACCATTCCCGGGGGATTGAACATCATTCGTGAAGCCCTGCCCGATGAAGGACTGCTCATCAGCGATGTGGGCAGCCATAAAATGTGGATTGCCCGTAATTTTCCCACCTACTGCGCCAACGGCTGCATTATTTCCAATGGCCTTGCGACGATGGGGATTGCCCTTCCCGGCGGCGTTGCGGCGGCCTTGCAAAATCCGGATCGCCCCATTGTGGCGGCCTCGGGTGATGGCGGCTTTATGATGAATGTACAAGAGCTGGAAACAGCTAAACGCCTGGGCGTGGGCTTCACCGCCGTGGTATTTAATGATAACGATTACGGACTCATCAGCTGGAAGCAAGAAATGCATACGGGTAAATCCACGGGTACGCATATCGACAATCCCGACTTTAAAGCGCTGGCTGAAAGTTTTGACATTAAGGGATATTGCCCGAAAAATGTGGCTGAGCTTGAAGAGCAGCTGCACCACACCATTGGCTCCCAGGAATTAAGCGTTATCGAGATTCCGGTTGATCCTTCGGTAAATGCTGAATTGACCGACAAGTTGGAACAATACTGGGATGGGGAACAATAACCACACGTATAAATTGTAACTCAATCTCAATGGATTAACCCCTCAATACTACGCTAAAGCTTCTTAGCGCAGGCTTACATCTCCCCTTTATAAGGGGAAAACAAAATATTGTTTTAGCATCCCGAAAGTTTTGACCGGGTTATTCGGAATAAAGATGTGTTAAAGAACACAATCAGATATGTGCTCAATAATCCCGTAAATGAAGGATTAACAGATTATTGAGAGAATTGACAATATTCTTATTGTAAACCGGAATTTGCAGATATATTTATACAAAATTTGTAGAGCGATTTGTTTAATCGCTCTGGGAAAAACGTAGTATAATTCGCAATCCATCAAATGGGTCTATAGAAATACTCTTACCAGTAATTCTGCCATATTTACTGAAAGAAACAGAGCGATTAAGCAAATCGCTCTACTAAAAGTAAAATTAATAATATGGGGCATAGGCGTGATTCATTTTAATTCCATCTCTAATAACTAAGATTGTTTTAAATCAGATCGCATGATAACAAAAAGAAAAAAACCGGTGCTCATCTTCGATATGAACGAAACCCTGCTCGATCTAACAAAACTGCGCGAATCGGTAGCTGATGTTTTAGGCGGCAGCGATGATACGGTATCCCTCTGGTTCGAAACCATGTTGCACTACTCCCTGGTTGAAACGGTCAGCAAGCAGTACCATAATTTTGGAGAAATCGGGGCCGGTGCGTTGATGATGCTGGCTGAAAATCGGAATATCACACTTAACAAAGATGATGCACAAGAGGCGCTAAAGCCCATCCGTTCCTCTCCACCCTATCCGGAGGTGCCGGCCGCTCTGGAAAAACTTAAGAAATCCGGATTTCCCATGGCTGTACTTACCAATTCATCTCACGAAGGATTGCAAGCCCAACTCCAAAACGCCGAAATAAAATCCTATTTTGAGCAAACGTTAAGCGTGGAAACGTTTGGCAAATACAAGCCGCATACATCGGTTTATCAATGGGCCTCCGAACAGCTAAACGTTACACCCGAGGGTTGCCTGTTCATTGCCGCCCACGGCTGGGATGTAGCCGGTGCTGCCGCTGCCGGCATGGATACCGCTTTTATTGCGCGGCCCGGGCAGGCCCTATACCCTCTTTCTGCTGAACCAACCTATGTTGAAAAGGACCTGAAAACCCTGGCAAACATATTGTTGGCATAGACTTGTGTAAACCCAGTGTTACTCTGTAATTATTTCTCTGAAGGAGTCTTGAAAAAGCTGCTGTACCTAAAATAATTTCATTGCTTATAAAGATTCTGTCAAGTTGAGTTACAGCACGATTGGACTCCTTTTTTATTGCAAGCCGAGTTTAAAACCCTAAAGCACTTAATCTCTGTTCTTTTTTTGATATTCAAAAAGAGTCGGAAAAAGTTATATCTTCTTTTAGAGAAGTTGAATTAATTGGACCCAATAAAACCGGATCATGCTCAACCGATTTTTTGTAATATTTTTTTTATCTGCACTTTTCGCTTGCGAAGCAAGCCCTGAAAAGCAGTCTTCTACTAATAGTAAAACAGAAGTGCCAAACCCTTCTGCCCGGCAGGCTGATCAAGAAGAATTTAGTTCTTTTTCACGGCTTCATTCCTCAACCGGCCAAACCATTTACGTACCGGTCTATTCGCATATTTACCAACAGAATCATAAAACGACCTTTAATCTTACCACAACCTTAAGCATTCGCAATGCCGATATGAATCGATCTTTTACCCTTTCCAAGGTGCTATATTACGATTCACAGGGCGAGCTGGTAAAAGACTATTTGGAAGAACCCATGAACATTAACCCGCTTGCATCCACATCATTTGTCGTTAATGAAAATGATCTTCGGGGAGGTGTGGGCGCTAATTTCATCGTTGTCTGGGAATCCGCTAATCCGGTTTACCCGCCTGTGATAGAAGCCGTTATGATCAGCACTTCAATGCAGCAAGGTATCTCATTTATAAGTGTAGGCCGGGTTTTGCAAAATCAAAATACAGATAGCCTCAACTCAAAATGATTACCGCCGTCACTCTGCCGTTTCTTAATGAGATGGTTGCCTTATTTGTAATCAGTGTGGGCATTGCCTACCTCTGCTACCGTTTTCACCTGGTACCCATTGTTGGATTCCTCATTGCCGGGGTGATCATCGGCCCAAATGCACTGGGATTGGTTCAAGATCAGGAACTGGTTGATATCCTGGCCGAAATCGGCATCATCTTACTGCTTTTCACCATCGGTATTGAATTCAGCCTCGAAAAACTGAATCGTATTCGCAAGGCTATTATTGTGGGCGGCGGACTGCAGGTTTTTATAACCACAGGTTTGGTTACGGCCATCCTTTTTCTGTTTGATGTACCCTGGCAATCGGGTATTTATACCGGCTGTTTAGTAGCGTTGAGCAGTACGGCCATCATTCTTGGGCTGCTCAGCGAACAGGGGCAAAACGATACCCCTTATGGACAACTTTCTCTGGCCGTCCTCATATTTCAGGATTTGGCTATTATTGTGATGGTACTGCTCATTCCCCTACTATCCGGCGATGCAGCCAGTAGCTCTGCCCTGCTTTGGGTATTGGGTCGGGCACTTATTCTAATCGTTTTGGTACTGGTACTTGCCCAACGTATTGTCCCCTGGATTCTTGAAAAAGTGGCCCATACCCGCAAGCAAGAGCTTTTTCTTCTTACCGTGGTTGCCATCTGTTTTGGAACCGCAGCCATAAGCAGCATGGCCGGTGTAAGCCTGGCTCTGGGTGCTTTTTTAGCCGGACTTGTGGTGAGCGAAAGCCATTTCAGCGAGCATGCGCTTAGTGAAATATTACCTCTCCGCACCATTTTCAATGCCGTATTTTTTGTGTCGGTAGGTATGCTGCTTAATATCCAATTCCTGATTGATAATCCGCTTATAATTGCCGGAACGGCCGTGGCTGTTTTATTTATCAAGTTTATCATTAACACCGGCAGCCTGTTAACGCTTGGCTACCCGGTACGCATTGTAGCAGCATCCGGTATTGCACTGGCCCAAATTGGGGAGTTCTCATTTGTACTTGAACGCGCCGGTCGTGCGGCGGGATTAAGCCCTGCCGGTTTGGGTGATGCAGGTTCCCAAATTTTTATTGCCGTTACCGTTTTATTGATGATTGCCACCCCCTTTATGGTTAAAGGCGGGCCTAAAATGGGCGATATTCTTGGCGGTACATTTTTGCAACATTTAGGTCAGGAAACGACTACCGACAACCGTACTTCCAAAAAAATACTGGAAGATCATGTCGTAATCATCGGTTACGGTCCCGCCGGTCGACATCTTGAACAGGTGCTTCATGATTCGGGTATCCCGTATGTCATCATTGAAATGAATCCGGCCTCCGTCGAAGAAATGAAGTCTAAAAATATTCCGGTAATTTACGGTGATGCCAGCCGACCGCATATTCTGGAACTTGCCGCCATCAAAAAAGCAAAACTATGTGTGATTGCTACCAATGATCCGCGTTCCACACCGCGCATTCTCAAGCAGGCTCGTTTTCTCAATCCCATCCTGCAACTTGTTGTTCGCACGCGCTACCTGAATGAAGTAAACAGTTTAGAACAACAAGGCGCTGATATTGTGGTGCCCGAAGAAATGGAAACTACTGTTCGTCTATTTTCGCATGTATTGGGCGCTTATATGATACCGCAGGAAGAAATCAATCAACACATACAAGAAGTGCGGGCGCATGACTACGAGATCATGCGCGGCAGCATTCAGGAAGCACACCTTATGGTACTTCAGGGACTCGATGAAGAAGGATTACATACACGCGCGGTGATGGTTAGAGAAAATTCGTATGCAGACGGTAAAACCTTGCAAGAATTACATTTACGTAATGAATTTGGTATTACCATATTGACAATCAAACGGGATGATCAAGCTATTGGCAATCCTGACGGAAGTTTCAAAATTGCTGTAAACGACCGGCTTATTATGATGGGAAATGCCGACCAGTTTGTGAAGTGTGCCCATCTTTTCCGGCCAGCTGAATGAACAACCCCGAGGCAAGCCATCGGGGTATCAACACGGATGAAGGTACTCAAAAATGATTATATGCTGTTATTACCCACCCCTAATCACCTCCAGAGGGGATGGATAGGTATTTTTGAGTACCTTCTTTTATGACCTATTCCGACCCAAGGGTCGGGGAATTAGACCACTCATTAATTAAAATCCAAAACATTTTACCCTTACTATTGATAAGTAGTAATTAAAAACCTAAATTAATCGTAAAACTACGATATACGATATTATGGCAATTACAAAAGCAGATAAGTTTAACCAACAACAAATAAGAACCGCTGAACTGGCAAAAGCTTTGGGGCATCCGGCACGAATAGCCATCCTTGAAATTCTTGCAAAACGCAGGGAATGTATCTGTGGAGATATCACCGATGAACTTCCTTTGGCACAATCTACCGTTTCCCAGCATTTGAAAGCGCTTAAGAAAGCCGGGGTGATTAAAGGGGAAGTAGAAGGCGTGCGCGTCTGCTACTGTATCAATGAAGATGCTGCCGGTGAACTAAAAAATCTGCTCGGATTTTTTATCCAAAACATTCAATCCCAAACTTGTTGCTAACACCCCTCCCTCTCAGAAAACCGCTGAGAGTACTCCCCTGAAAAGGAGACTTTAAAAATGCCAATTACCAAACCTGAACTGGACAAGATGAAAATCATGAAAAACCAATCCAAAACCTCCGACGAACTGAAGGATACCGTAAAGAAAAAGTATGCCCAAATCAGCGAACAATCGCGTGATGAAAATACCTCCTCCTGCTGCGGAACCGGCCGCGGCTGCGACACCGTTGATTATTCCGTTTTTGCCGATGACTATTCGGCCATAGAAGGATACCAAGAAGACGCCGATCTTGGCCTGGGTTGCGGTCTCCCAACCCAATTTGCTCACATCACTAAAGGCGATACCGTTGTTGATTTGGGTTCGGGTGCGGGCAATGACTGTTTTGTGGCGCGGCAGGAAACCGGTGACACCGGCCGCGTTATTGGGCTGGACATGACGGAAAAAATGATACATAAAGCCAAAGCAAATGCCGCTAAAATCGGATTTAAGAATGCAGAATTTATGCTGGGTGATATTGAGAATATGCCGCTTGAAGATAACATCGCAGACGTGGTTGTGAGCAACTGCGTACTTAATTTGGTGCCGGATAAGAAATTAGCTTTTACAGAAACGTATCGCATCATCAGGCCCGGCGGACATTTCAGTATTTCGGATGTGGTTATTCGCGGCGAACTTCCCGCAACCCTAAAAGAAGACGCCGAGATGTATGCCGGCTGCGTAGCCGGAGCCATTGATATGGAAGACTATCTGGCAATTATCGCCGAGACCGGGTTTACAAATATCACTATTCAAAAACAGAAGGAAATCAAATTGCCGGATAAAATTCTGGAGAAATATATGAGTGAGGATGAGATTGCCGATTTCACCGATTCTCAAACCGGTATTTTCAGCATAACGGTGTATGGCGAAAAGCCGGAATAACAATTTTAAATACTCGTCGGACGAATCAGAATCGTCCGACGAGTTGATAAGCCCTTTTTCCATGAAAGCCAGCATCCTCATTTTTTGCACCGGCAACTCTTGTAATTGGTGCAATACTGGCGGTGCTTAGCTTTAAAGTAAGTCAAAACCGAAGCTCCCGATTAACCGCCTCTTTATAACCACCTGCTTACCTGAGAAGTGTAATTCTCAAACTCAACTCCAAACTTTTCCCGCAGTATCTCTTCCTCCTGTGTAATTTGAAACCGATTCATATACATCACAAAGAAAGGAATTATGATGAACGAAAGCATATTCCCCAACTTCACCCCAAAGCCAAGCAGGACAATAAGCAACGCCAGATACATCGGGTTGCGGCTGAACCGGTAAGTACCTTCGGTTACCAAAATTGATGCTTTGCCCGGCTTGTGTGGATCGATGCTTGTTTGATGGGTAATGAATTGAAGCAGCCCCAATATACCAACCCCAATTCCCATCCCGAATATCATTCTGTATACCCACTGCTCCGCTATAAATGTAAGGGTTGCAGAATGAAGATATTGATCCAGTCCCCACATCACCACTCCGAATAATAAAGCTACTAAAGCTGGGGGCAATTTCAGTTTCATGGTTTAATCAACATTTAGCTTTTTCTCAATCTGCTCCAGCCGCTTTTCCAGCGCCATCAGCTTGTGTAAGATAATAATGTGGGTTTTCTTGGCGTCGATTCCCACCACGCTTTCATCGCTGGCTATCATCTGTTCTATTTTCCGGTACTGTTCCTTGGAAATTTTATCTTCCATCAATTTTTTAATTAAGGTTGTGATTTAAGACTGTTTTCAAATGGGTTGGCAAACCCTTAAATTAAATTACAATAGAAACTATTCATCTAACGAAATTCTCTGTCAATATGCTTACCATCATTCTTAATATTTTACTTCCGCCATTGGCTGTATATCTCAATCACGGACTTGGGCAAGATTTTCTCATCAATCTGCTACTTACTCTTATTGGCTGGCTTCCCGGGGTGATTCACGCCTTTATCATCAATTAAATGTTTTTAAAGATGATATAAGCACCCATTAAAACGAGAAAGACGGCAAATCCCTTTTTTAGTCCTTGGCTTGATATTTTTGCGCCTACAGTACGACCAATAATGCTTCCGACTGCTCCAATCAAACCAAAAACAAGCATCAGATGCAGATCCACCGAAAGGTTAAGGTTATCGAGTACGTCCAGGTATTTTATAAAACCGGTAATGCTTTGCATGGCGATAATAGCCAGGCTGGTTCCTACCGCCAGGTGCATGGATAACCCACCCAGTAATACCAAACCCGGCACTATTAAGAAGCCGCCACCGACGCCTACCAATCCCGTAAGGACACCCACTGCCAACCCTTCTAAAGCAATAAACCACCAAGGCAATCCGGAAGTTTGAACCGACTTTTCTTTTGGTTTTGAATCACGAAACATCATGACAGCTGCGAGCAGCATCACCCCGGCAAAAATAAGCAGCTGGACGGTTGCAGAAACATAGTTTGAGGTGTAGGCTCCCAAAAATGAACCCGCCATGCCCGGCAAGCCAAAAAGAATGACGCTCTTCCAGTGCACCTGTTTTTTAAAAGCGTAGGGGATGAACCCTGTAAAAGCAATGGCACCGACAATTCCCAGCGATTCGGCAATCGCTACTTTTTCTTCTTCACCCACTAAATAGATAAGCAAGGGGACCGTCAGTATAGAACCGCCCGATCCTAATATTCCCAACGAAAGTCCCACCATTAGTGCGCCAATCCAGGCTAAAATCATTGAGAGTAAACTTTAAAAATGAAAATAGTGTCATCCTGAACTTGTTTCAGGATCTCGTAAAGCAAAAAGTGTTGAGATAGGTACAAAATTATATCAACGTTACTGAATTCAAGAGATCCCGGATCGGGGTCCGGGATGACACAAGTATATTTAAGCATTGTCCCCTTTCCAATTTGAAAAGGAATCATCTACCCATTTTAATCGAAACCCTTCTTTAGCCAGCAAGCTGCTGGCGTAGGAAGCACGCTGACCGCTGGCACAATGCACCAACAGCTCTTTTTTCTTCTCCAACTCTCCCAGGTGATTCGCCAGCCGGGTGTGGGCAATGTTGATTGAGCCGGGCACATGCCCCTGCGCGTATTCGGTCGCTTTGCGAACATCCACGACCTGTATATCACCTTGATCACGCAACTTTTCCACATCGCCAAAATCAATGGCTTCGATTTGCTCCAGCTCTCCGTCCCACGCCTCCAGCTCTTCAGGAGTTGCATATCCTTCAATGTAATCCAACCCTACCCGCACCAGATCCCGAACCGCCTGTTCAATATATTCTTCCTCAATAATAAGGTAAATACGTTCATCGGCATCCAGGTAGGAGCCTGCGATAGTGTTGAAGTTATTATCCCAGGAAGCCATCAGCGAGCCTTTGATATGGCGCGGCATAAAATCATGCTTGTGCCGCGTATCCACGATGGTTTTACCCGCTTTGATGATAGCATCAATGGAAACGTGTTTCGGCTTGGGTAAATCGCCCAATACCGGGGCGCCTTCTTTGTTCACCTTCTTCATGCGGCCGAAGTATAGCGGCGGCTCCGGCTGTCCGTCCAGCACGTAATCAACAAACGATTGTTCACTCTCTGCGGCTTTAAACGCATTGCTGAATCTCAACTCATACCCTACGGTTGACTCCGGCACCGCGCCCATCGCTTTACCGCAGGCGCTCCCCGAACCGTGCGCCGGCCATACCTGCAAATACTCAGGCAGGTTTTTGAATTGCTGAACGGATTGATACAGTTTCCGGGCAGCGGGCTTCATGGCTCCGGTTTCTCCGGCGGCCGTTTCCAGCAAATCGGGGCGGCCCACATCACCCACAAACACAAAGTCGCCGGAGAGAATCCCCATAGGTTCATCAGCCATTGCTCCGTCTGTCAATAAAAAACTCAGCGACTCCGGCGTATGGCCGGGCGTATGAACAACGTTAAATTTTATATTCCCGATGAAGAAAGAATCACCGTTGTTGAGTAATTCATAATCATAGTTACTGTCTTTCAACCACTCATACTTCCAGTCGGGGTCGCCCTCATCCGAGGCATATACTTTCACGTCCTCTTCAGCAAACTCACGCAGTCCTGATACATAATCGGCATGGATATGCGTATCAACGGCAGCTGTAACCTTCAGGTTTTCACTTTTGGCCAAGTCGTAATATTGGTCAATATCACGCATGGGATCAATTACAATAGCCTGCTTGGTGGCCTGACAGCCGATTAGGTAGGCATATTGTGCTAATTTTTTGTCAAATATTTGCTTGAAATACATGGCACTATAATTTTTATCTGGGTTTTAAAAAAGCTCTGAAAATCTCCCCTTGAGGGGAGTGTCTGTTCCGTGATTTTTCGGAACGGACGAGGGGTGTTTTCTTAGTATCAATAACACCTCCCGACCCAATTCGCCACGAACATTCAGGCGAATTGGCCCACCCTCCTCAAGGAGGGATTTTTTTGCCTTAAACTCAATTATATTGAATATAACTGTTCGTTTTGTTCAAAAACACTTCTTAATGCGGCAGTCTGGGTCGCAGTGCACCGTAAACCCACGTGCCCAATACCGCACTCGCGATAGGCACTAAAATAATTCCATAGCCTGCTCCTGCCAGCGTAAACAGCGGCCCGGGGCACGCGCCCGTCAGCGCCCATCCAAAGCCAAACAGCGTACCGCCCGCTAAATAGCGGGTTACCTGCGATGAATCTTTGGGCGGAATGCTTATGGCGTTGCCATCACTATCTTTTACGTTCATTTTTTTGATGATTTGAATGGAAATCATGGCTACAACGATGCCCAAGCCAATAATTCCATACATATGGAAAGCATCAAACCGAAACATTTCCTGAATACGAAACCAGGAAATTACTTCTGACTTAACCAGCACAAAGCCGAAGAAGATTCCTGCTATTAAATATTTAAAATATTGCTTCATAATTAAATTTTAAAGACATCTCGATCCGCCGGCTGGCGGAGAGAGATCTTTGTTTTCAATTCCGATTATTTTGTTAAAACATAGATTTCTCACTTCGCTCGAAATGACGAGCTGTTATTTTTTTAAACACATCAGACTATAATATCAACGGATACACCAAGTACGTAATAACCAATCCGCCGATAAAAAATCCAATGACCGCCATCAATGAGGCCAGCTGTAAATTAGCCAATCCGCTGATGGCATGGCCGCTGGTACATCCACCGGCATAACGGGCGCCGAAGCCGACCAAAAACCCGCCCAGTATCATCACAATAATGCCTTGCAGGCTGGACAGATTTTCCCAGTTAAACAGGTCCTCCGGCATCATGCCCGAAAAATCGCTGATGCCCATTTGCTGTAAGGCGGTAACGGTTTGTGCTGATAAATCAATAGGCTCGGGATTATTCAGCAGCCATCCTCCCAAAAAGCCGCCCAGCACAGTCCCTGCTATGAAAGTCAGATTCCATCCACCGGCCTTTTTCCAGTCGTACTTAAAGAATTCAACCTTGCCGGGAAAGCAGGCCGCACAGGTGTGCCGCAGGTTTGAGGAAACCCCAAACTGCTTACCGCCAATGAGCAGAAGCATCGGTACAATCAGCCCGATGAGCGGGCCGGCTACGTACCAAGGCCACGGTTGTTGTAGAAATTCAATCATAATAATTATTCATTATTGGTTTAAAACGGTACCTAAAGCTGGTCAATAACTTTCTTCAGGCGGTCGCGTACCTCACCTGCAATCGGTTCCAGCTGCTGGTTATCAACCGACTGCATGGAAGCCACCGGGTCCACGGCCGAAACCTCTACTGTGTCATCTTCATGCTCTTCTACAATAACATTGCAGGGCAACATTACCCCGATCTTGTCTTCGGCCTGCAGCGCTTTGTGCGCAAATTCTGGATTGCAGGCTCCCAAGATGCGATAGTTCTTGAAATCCACATCCAATTTCTTCTTCAGCGTTTCCTTGACGTCGATTTCTGTCAATACGCCAAAACCTTCTTCTTTAAGTTTATCGGTGACATGCGCAATGGTGCCATCGAACGAACGGTCACTAATTGTGCTATATGCATAAGCCATAACGGTATTCCTCTATTGGTTTAATTTTAATTCAACCCCAATATACAAAGAATGCATCAATTTGTAAATACTTGTAGTAACAAGTTATATATATATTTATTTTATCGTATATATTGTTTAGAATTATCACTCATGTTTTGACACCGGGTAGGTGATTTGTTCGCCAAAGGTGGTAGGAAATGCTTCATCGTCTTCAAATCCAAGCTCAATATCGCGGCCGCTCTCGGGAATGTAAGCCGTATTAAACAGGTAATCCCAGATACTCAGCGAAAGTCCGTAGTTCATACCGTATGGATGGTTTTCGGGCAGCGCTTTGGAGTGATGCCAAATATGCATCTTTGGGTTGTTAAAAATATACTTGAGCGGTCCGTAGCTCCAGCCCAGGTTGGAGTGATTCAGATGCCCGATGGTAAGCGCAAAAAGATGAACCAGTAGAAAATCATCAATACCGAAACCGATCATCGCCAAAGGAATGTACTGTACCGTTTTATAGACCACCGTCTCCATCCAGTGGAAGCGCAGGTGCGCGGCAAAGCCCATCTCTTTTACCGAATGATGGAGTTTATGAAACTGCCACAGCCAGGGCACCCGATGCAGCATGCGGTGCACGTTCCATTGAATAAAATCGGCAATTATAAACAGAGTGAACAGCTGCCAGATTACCGGCCAGCTCCCTATTTCAATAGCTACCAGGTTAGAAATGCCAAACAATCCTAAAAAATCATTAAACGCTATAACCGCCACATTAGAAAGGGCGTTATAGACAATGAGTGAAAAGAGAAAAAAGTTGAAGAACATATAAAAAGCGTCCAGCCAAAAATCCTTGCGAAAGGCCGACTGATTTTTTCTCCACGGGATGATGAGCTCCAATGCCCACACGACCAGCGAAATACTGATCAACCAGTAGAAATAGTTCCCCCAGCCCGGGTTTAATACTTCACTCATCAGGTAGTTAAAGTAGCCGGTATACGAATTAACAATTACCTCAATATAATGCTCCATTAATTATATACCTTCTCCCCCTTCCGGAGCCAGATGCCCCAGGTTTTATTATATGCGTGCACTTTTTCGGTGGGCCCGGTTTCATTTACAACAGTATTCCCCCGGTTCTTCCACTCAAAAATGCCGCCGTATAAATTGGAAACATTGGTGAACCCCATTTCTTCAAGCTTCTCCGAAATTTTTTCACTTCTATAGCCCACAGCGCAATATACCACCACCGGCCTGTTCCTGTACAACTTAGCAACGGCCAAGCTGTCAAAATTTTCATAGCCCACAAATTGCGCATTGGCTATATGACTTACCTTATACTCCTCCGGTGAACGGGCATCCAGCAATATTACGCTATCCTGCACCTGCTGCAGGCTGTCCACCGAAATTTCAGTTACGGAATGAGATAAAGCAGTTTTAAGCATAAGGTTATAGGCTCCGCTCTGCACCTTTTGGCCCGTGCAGGAAACCGTGAATAAAAGAAGTCCCGCAACGGCTATATATTTCTTTACTTTGGTAACCATGATGATCCCTACATTGATATTATTTGTCTCTTACCTGCCAAAGATAACGTATCGAATGAATAAATTATGATATATAACCTTTTTTCAAATCCTTTGTATCGGCGATTCAAATAATTTTCATGTTGGCCATCATCCCGTTGTCCTCGTGCTCCAGGTTATGGCAGTGATATACATATACGCCCATCTCTGCATTAAATCGCATACGGACGGTAACCTGCTCTTCCGGCTTTACCAGCACCGTGTCTTTCCAGCCGGTCTCTGTTGGAATGAGTCCGCGGCCAGTTCCCCCGCTCCGTTTAACGACTTTAAATTGGCCGGCATGGATATGCATGGGATGTGGCATGGGCGTTTGATTCACAAAGGTCCATTCCTCCACCGCTCCCTGTTTTACCTGTTGATCTACGCGGTTCATTCCAAAAAACTGCCCGTCCAGCGCCATGCCCTGCATCATTTCCATCGTCAGATTGATGGTACGCCGGTTGGTTACTTCCTCTGCTTTTGGAAAGTCGAGAGTGGAATGTTGTGACGGCAACGTAAATGAATCTCCGGGACCGTTCGTAATCCGGAACTCCATGATATCAAACGACTGACTTTGGGAATTACTGCCCGATCCCATCATCCCTTGCATGCCACCGTCCCGATCCTTCATCATTCTATCGTTACCCATCATACCACCGCCATCATTACCATTCATCATCCCCCCGCTGCCGGTATTATCTACGCCTGTGCTGCGGAGCCGGAGGGTATCCCCTTGCGAGAATCGGCTGAAATCAACCAGCACATCGGCCCGTTCGCCGGGAGCCAGAAGTACTTCCGTCACTTGGGCCGGCTTCTCTAATAGCCCACCGTCCGAGCCGATGATATAAAACGCTGCATCATCACTGAACGCCAAATTATAGATCCGCGCGTTACTCCCGTTGAGCAGGCGCAGCCGGTACCAGCGCGATTCCACTTGTTTGTAGGGAGCCGGGGTTCCGTTTACGAATATCCGGTCGCCGAAAAAGCCCATCATCTGCTGCATCATACCGCCGGTGTCGTAGAGCAGCTTTCCGTCGGCGGATATTTTTTTGTCTTGAATAACAAGCGGTATTTCATAGTTACCGGAGGGCAAGTTCAACGCCTTCTCTTCCTCATCCTCCACGATAAAAAAGCCTGCAACGCCTTTGTACACTTGGGGACCAGTAAAGCCATCCGGGTGCGGATGATACCAGTATGTTCCCGCTCGCTGATTGATGGAAAAATTATAGTTATAGGCTTGTCCGGGTTCCACAGCGTCGCGGGGATGGCCGTCCATATCCGGCGGTACACTCATCCCGTGCCAGTGCAGGATACTTTCCTGATCCATATCGTTGGCAAATTTGATGGAAAGGTGGTCGCCCCGCTGCGCGCGAATCGTCGGGCTCAGAAACATGCCATTGGTAGTATAAACCTGGGTATTGGCACCTTCCCCTAACGAAACAGAACCGGTTTTTGCTGCAATATCAAAGCTTGTTGAGGATATTTCGCCGGGCAGTTTCAGGGCGTTGATAAACGAGCCGGGACTTATGACTTCTACCGACTCGCCGCCACCCTGCATGCCTCCCATGCAGGAAGTAAACACCGATGGCATCATCACAACTCCACTTCCAATTCCAATGTATTTTAAAAATTTCTTGCGGTCCATTGCTGTTTTTTTTCTTCATTTATTATGGCCAACATACACATAACTACTTGTAGTAACAAGTATTGTTATTATGATTTTTCTGCACTATATTTGGGTAGTTCCTATTTAAATTCATACTATTATTCATGCTCAAAGAAGGCATCCCGCGCCACCAACAGATCAGCAATCACATCCGCGAGCAGATTGAAGCGGGCGACTATAAGGTGGATGAAAAACTTCCCTCCGAAAACGAGTTCACTGAAAAATTTGATGTGAGCCGCGTTACAGTTCGGCGTGCGCTTCAGACCCTCGAAAACGAGCAGCTTATTTACCGATGTCAGGGGCTGGGCAGTTTTGTGAAAGACAATCGTACGCATCAAACCTTTGGCGGACTCACCGATTTTATGGAAGATATGGAGCAGGCCGGCATGGAAGCATCTTCAAAAGTGCTACAGCTGAAGCCCGTCACCGCCCCCGACCCCGTAGCCGCTATTCTCAAAATTAAAGAAGGCAGCAAAGCGGTACGGCTCGACCGGCTGCGGCTGGGAGACGGTAAACCCATTGCTTTTGATACTACCTGGCTACCCGTGTTTTACGGGCAGCTCATTGAAAACTTTGACCTCGAAGAAGAAACCATTTACGGCATTCTGGAACGGGAGTATGACATACCTGTGGAAAAAGGGTGCTACCGCATTGAAGCCGAAAATGCAGACTCCTATCTGGCCAAACAGCTAAGGATGCACAAAGGTGCAGCGCTGTTGCTGCTCAACCGACTCTCTTATACCATTGGTGAGAAACCCATTTACTACCAGCAGCGCTATTACCGTACCGACCGCATTGTCTATGAAATTTCAGTAGAGCGAAAGCCCGGGGCATCACCGGGATCAGATCCGATTCCGCTGCGCGATTTTTTACCCGTATTCAATAATGAAACAAAATAAGGCCCCAGCTATTCAGGATTCAAACGCAGAGTACTCCAGTAGTTCTAATACTGCTCAAAGCTACAATCAGTCAGCTATAAAATACGAAAAACGTTGGGCTGGCTACCTTGGACATACGCACCGGCGCTTTCTTGAACATATAGAAGTACAACCTAATGATATTATGCTTGACCTCAGCTGTGGTACCGGCTTGCTGGCCAAATATATTATCGAACGGGGTGATTCTTTTCAGCAACTGGTACTGAATGATATTGCCGATGATATGCAGGCGCATGCCAGCAAGCGGTTTGAAGAACGGCCGGATGTGAGCTTTACTTCCTTCTCTGCAGAAGCTATTGATAAACCCGATAATTACTTCGACAAAATATTCAGCCTCAGTGCCTTCCATAATTATCCGCAGCAGAAGCAGGTACTGGCCGAGTGCTACCGTGTTTTAAAACCGGGAGGCCGGCTGTTTATAATGGACTGGAACCGCTCAGGGGTTTTCCGGCTCAAAAATTGGCTGATAAAATTAATGGTTCCGGAACGCATTGATACCCGATCTGTCCGGGAAATTTCTGCCATGCTTCGAGAACAGACTTTTGGGCTATCCGCTGTTGATGAGTGGTACTACCACACTTGGAAGTTTTATTATGTGATAAGTAAAAAAGTATAATTCGGCTACAAAATTGATGCCTTTTTTATAATTTAAAAAAGCAGCCTTAATTTTCACCAAGGCTGCTTTTAATTTTATGTCTGTATGAACCTGCGGAACTTAATCCAAGTC
>Ga0306901_1000205_pt1 | contig 29313 bp, 33 predicted proteins | sample AntRauMFilla3767_FD_190431 | JGI IMG/M metagenome (GOLD analysis project Ga0306901, IMG submission 190431) | Saline lake microbial communities from Rauer Islands, Antarctica - Metagenome Filla 3 #767 (v2) (version 2) | ecosystem: Environmental > Aquatic > Non-marine Saline and Alkaline > Saline ... | reverse complement strand
CGCCGACAGCGCCATCAGGACCAGCTTTCGGTAAGTCCATGCCGAATATTGTCTGAGACTCAGCTTCCTGCCCTGCTTCTGTGACCTCTGCTGCAATTTCGTCTGTTGCTTTTGGTGCTCGGGGTACAACCGGGTCTACTACTTGTTTTGCCTCTTGGGATTGCACGAGCTTCTCTGACTCTTCTGACTCTTCTGAGTCTTCTGAGTCTTCTGAGTCTTCTGAGTCTTCTGAGTCTTCTGAGTCTTCTGAGTCTTCTGAGTCTTCTGAGTCTTCTGAGGAAGCATAGCCCACTTGTTCATTTTCAGTCTGTATATTGGCTACCAATACCTCCACCTTCTCTTGAATACGTTCCATGCTTCGGGTGTAATTTTTCAAATCATCTGCTGAGGGCACTGGTTGCAGTTCATCATTTTCTGTTACCTTGCGTTGAATAATGGTGGCCCGAGTCTGCAAATCCGACAACTCCTGACACAGCTGCTGTGTGTCCGGTGACTGTTGGTCTAAAGGAACGGCCGACTGGACCGTTTCGTACGCAGCTAGAATATCAGCATATTGCTGCTTGATAGCCTCTTGTTGAGCAGTTACATCCTCTGCAGCAGCTTCTGAAAGCCGTTCTGCGCGCATCTCCTTAGGTGGAACAGGGATGTTAGTCACCCGGGTCTCAGCCGCTGATGGTGCAGACTCTACCTCTGACTGAGTATCAACCGGTATCGCATTGGTTCCCGGTAGTTGATTTTCTGGTGCCGCCGAGTACTGCCGATAGGCTTGGGAAAACCGTTCATCGGCCTGGATATAGATCTGGTATTGCTGAGCAATGCTTTCTACCGATGTATCAGACAGTGTTTCTTCATCAGTCTGCAATTCTTCCTTCGTCAGACGAACTAAATCAGCATATTCTTTCCGCAGCTGTCGGAGACTGTCCGCCACATGCTCCGGCAACGCCAAATCTTCAATCGTCAGAGCCGGATCTAAGGCGTCTATCTGGCCTTCTTCTGAGACCAGAAAATCATGAAAAGTCTGCAACCCTGCAACGGTATCTAACACGAAACGCTGTTTGTCTGGCAGCGTATTTGCTTCTGGCTGTTGTTGTTCTTCAAGTGACATAGATAGTACGTGTGTATATTCTACAGCATGGTTGGAGCTGGTGGAACCGGTGGGGCTGGCTTTTGGTACCGACGGGCGATTTCCGCTTCTATTTCCGCTCGGGGTCGACCATAGGTCTGATAACTTTGTTGTATCAGTTGAATCGCTCGAGCCGGATCACTCTGTGGCGGTGGTGCCGTGGCGACACTAAAAGCATGCGTGGGCGTGCCATTAGCTAGTACTCGCATCACCGCATTATAGTTTGGGGTATTCATAATATCGTTGGCACTGAAGGCTGGAGCAAAATGTGACTCCAGTGCTTTGGCGTCGTCATTCCCCACTCGGAACGCTGCCATTGAACCAACGTTCCCAAATACCGCGTCACGAATCACTGGGTCAAGCTGGGCGATAAACTGATGCGCGACGGTCAGCCCCAGTTTATATTTGCGTGCTTCAGACAAAATCGCCGCGATAGACGGAGTGGAAATATTCTGGAATTCATCAATGTGCAAGAAAAACGGAGCGAAGCTTTGAGTCGGATCGTCGACTCGTGACAGCGCCGCCATCAAGATTTTTCCGACAAAAATCATTCCAATCAAATTGGCGTTGATTTCTCCCAGACGACCCTTAGACAAATTGACGAGCAGAATTTTGCGTTCATCCATTATCTGACGGAAGTTAAACGCGCTCTGCTGTTGACCGATAATCGGTCGGATGTAGTCGTTGGAAGTAAGCGGGTCAATTTTAGATACGATGTACGGCACTACGTTTTCCAGGGACGCCTCGCCGCCAGCCTTGGTAGCAATCTCGCGCCAGAACGAAATGACCGTTGGATTTGTGGCGTTTTCTAACTTATGTCGTCTGAAACGGGCATCGGCCATCACCCTACCGATATCCATCAACGTATTCCCACTTTCTGGGTCTTCCATGACGAGCATGGCCGCATTCCGGAAATACTGTTCAAACATCGGGCCCATTGATTCGGGATTGGCGCCGTACAACTTCTGAAAAATAGATAATAGTTCATTGACCACAAATGTCTTTTGTTCGGGCTTTTGTGGGTCGAACTCCATCATGTTCAGTCCGATAGACCGATCGAGGTGCGATGGATCAAAATAGATGACATCTTTTTCTCGTTCCGGCGGAATCGCCCCCATCACCTCCTGAATATCCGTTCCGTGCGGATCAATCATGCAGACTCCCGCTCCGGATTGAATATCCTGCGTAATCAGGTTCTGTAAAAATACCGATTTTCCCGTCCCGGTTTGTCCAATCACATAAAAGTGACGCATGCGGTCTTTTTCGGTAAGGAAAATATCTTTTTCTGAGCCTCGATGCTTATTGACGCCGAGATAGGTTCCTTCAGCAGGCATATCGGTTGGCGCGGCAGCAGTCTTTGCATGAGATTGCTTAAATTGCGGTGAAGCACTGGCTCCTTCGGCGGGAAAGTGAATCATTGTCGCGAGTTCTGCCAGCGACAACGGCAAGAGATGCTTCTTGGATAGCTGACGAAACGAAAAGGCTTTCTCGGCTTCCTTCAGACTGCCGCCAGAGAGTTTTTTAAACACAATTTGATTCCCTGCAGTAGTATCAAACTGATTAAAGGTTGACTCTAACTCAGAGAGTATCTGCGTACTGCGAGAGCTCTCCTGGGCTGAGACCACCAGGCGCACGTTTACCTCAACAATGTCAGAGCTGAGTTTTTTCTCAAATTGCTCAATAGCTGGCGCATCGATTTCTTTTGGTTGCTCTAGTTCGGTCGCAGTTTTTTTGGGCGCAAAGAAATCGCCCACGGCTGAAAACACGGCCCCGCTGACAGTACTCTTGGCGATGGCATCGCTGGGTTTTGCGCCTTTTTCTACGTCTTTTTTAATATCAGAAAATGTCTTGCGGTAGTTGGTGCTCGGATGCCGAATCACAAACTGAATGGCAGCTCCCCCACCCGTTCGCTCGATTTTGGAAAACGCATTGAGAATCACCGACAACGGATCGGCTGAGAACTCCTCGGACGTTTTTAGTGGGTAGACGGGGTGCTTTTTGAGTGTCACGTCTGCGACGATAGTGTGCCCTTTGTCGACGTAAATATTGTAGTCATGCACCTGCTCAGTAAGCACAGCATGAGGAAAGAGCGAGAGTGTTTGTTTTTCAAATAGACTCTTAAATTCGTTGGGTACTGCCACATAAAAAATAATATCGTCACTGTTGTCTGCTACCGCAATTTCAATCACGAAGTGGTTCCCTTCTTTGGCGGAACCAATCGTACGCAAACCGGCAAACAACTGACGCATCATTCCTGTCAGCTCTTCCAGAGATAGCGCACTCCCGTCGGCCGCTTTTTGCGACGGCAACGTGACTTCATAGAGCGTCATATGCAACACGTGCCACGGTGGCACCCCTTCTTTTAAATCAGCCACGGAAGTACCATTCTGGATATGCTCGATAAGTCGTCGGTGTACCTCATCAATAATAAATGCGTTATCGGTTTTATCGAGTACCGTCAGAGCATTTTTGACGCCTTTTTCTAGGGCCAATTGCACAATCTCATCGACTGGATCACCGGCCGTTTCGACCAACTTGACTGATTCGTGCAGTGACTGCCCTTCCATCTGGTATTCGGGATGCAAAATACGTTGTGGGGTAAAGCCGTGATACTCACGCATCTGCATTTTTCCCACCGTCTCCATGTCCGCGTCATCAGCCTCGGGACTACGATCAAGCAGCTCTCGCTCTTTGTTGGCGATTTGTTGACGCAAGAATTCGATTTCTTCTTGCGGACTGGCAAATTGTTTAGGACCTCCTTCCATTCTCTGTAGTGTACCGTGGGAAATGCATTATTTGTGACAGTATCCCCTGTGTGCAATGACCAGACAACAAAAGAGCCGGGTTTGTATCGACAAACTCCGGCTCGGGAGGAATGGGTTATTTTTTGGCGAGTACGGCTCGTTTGTATACACTGAGATGTTCCAAGGCTGTTCCCGTCCCTTTCACTACACAAAACAGTGCGTTTTCGGCCACTTTTGCCTTTACTCCGGTCCGACGACGGATGAGTTCGGGGAAATTACGCAGCTGTGACGTTCCTCCTGTCATAATAATGCCGCCATCAATGATGTCAGAAGCCAACTCCGGTGGAGTATTTTGAAACACGTCTTTAATCGCTTTGATCATTTCGCGTAATTCCTTGCCGATGGCTTTGACCACTTCATTACTTTTTATTTCCGTCGTACGCGGGAGTCCCGTGAGCATATCTCGACCATTAATATCCATCGTCAGTTCCTCCTCCAGGGGCAAAGCGGTACCAATAGTAATCTTGATTTCCTCAGCTGTTTTCTCGCCAATAGCTAGATTGCGGGTCTTTTTGACATAGTCAATAATAGCGGCGTCGATTTTGTTTCCCGCGCATTTCACTGAGTTGGCGGCCACGATACCACCCAAAGAAATCACCGCCACGTCGATCGTACCGCCCCCAATATCAACAATCATGTGACCTTGTGGCTCATAAATCGGTATTCCGGCACCAATGGCAGCCAGAATCGGCTCCTTAACCACAAAGGCATTGCGAGCTCCAGCTTTCATAGCCGCCTCGACCACAGCTCGTCGCTCAGTGGAGGTGACACCGGCCGGGACCGATATCATCACGTCAGGCCGAAAGAAATGGTACTTACTCATAGACTTGCGTAAGAAATATCGGAGCATTGCTTCAGTGACACGATAGTCGGCAATTACTCCGTCCTTCATTGGTCGGTAGGCGCGAATATTCTCTGGGGTACGCCCAATCATGAGTTTGGCCTCGGCTCCCACAGCCAGGACTTTATTGTCGTCAGAAACAGCTACCACGGACGGCTCATTGAGCACGATTCCTTGACCAGGAACAAATACCAAAATATTCGTCGTACCCAAATCGATACCAACTTTCGGGACAAAATTACCAAACATATAACATATAATGTAGGGCAATAGTACCAGTACCTAGAAAAAAGAAAAGGCACCTGACACGTCAAAGCGAACGGCATGTGCCTGTTTTGCACACGCCCACGGACTGTGTACTGTCATGTTATATACATAGCGTATCTGCTATACTGTCTACCATATGTTACACATCGGAATGAGAATCGCAGATATTCGCGAGACAGCGGGCATGACCCAATCAGATTTAGCCAAGAAGATTCACACCACTCAAAGCGCCATTGCGCGTCTGGAGTCCGGTCGACAAAACCTCAGTGCCGACATGCTGAAAAAGATTGGTCGAGCACTCGGAAAAAACCTCATCACCCTATCTCCTGGCACCGTTAATGTCTCCATCACTGGCGGCAAGAAACTCTCGGGCACTATCCAGACCAATACTTCTAAAAATGGTGCGGTAGCGCTCTTGTGCGCATCACTGATGAACAAAGGCACCACTACACTGCACAACATTCCGCGTATCGAAGAAGTGCATCGGATTATCGAGGTACTGGAGAGTATTGACGTCAAAGTTGACTGGAAAGACTCGACGATGGTGATTACCCCACCCAAGAAATTCAACCTCAAGAAAATTGATGCGGTGGCTGCCAGACGAACTCGCAGCATCGTGATGTTTATTGGTTCAATGATGCACCAACTCAACTCATTTTCCCTACCGCAATCCGGTGGTTGCAAGCTCGGGAGTCGGACTGTGAAGCCACACTTTTACACCCTCGAGCACTTTGGTGTTGATATCCAAACCACTGAAGATGCGTTTAATATCACCCAAAAGCCAAAGGTGCCCAAAGAAATTATTCTCTACGAATCTGGCGATACCGTGACCGAAAATGCGCTGTTTGCAGCAGCCGGTCGACCAGACACCACAGTCATCAAATACGCCTCGGCCAACTACATGGTGCAAGAGGTCTGCGCCTTTTTACAACTCTTTGGGGTAAAAATTGAAGGAGTTGGCACCACCACCATGACCGTCACTGGCGTAAAAAACATCAACCAGAATGTTGAATATACCTTGGCGGAAGATCCAACAGACAGTATGTTCTTCTTAGCCGCGGCTATTGTGACCAAATCCAGTATTACTATCACTCGTTGTCCAATTGAGTTCCTTGAATTAGAGCTGTTGAAGCTGGAAAAAATGGGCTTTTTGTACAAAAAATCTCAGCCCTATCTGAGCCACAACGGGGTGACGAAACTAGTAGACATCACCACCAAACCATCTAAACTTGTCTCCCTGCACGAGAAAATCTACGCGCGGCCCTACCCGGGACTCAACATCGACAACCTCCCCTTCTTTGCGGTTATCGCCACTCAAGCCGACGGACAAACACTCATTCATGACTGGGTGTATGAAAAACGAGCCATTTACTTTACTGATCTGGAGAAACTGGGGGCTGAGACCGTTTTGGCTGACCCGCATCGCATCTATATCAATGGACCAACACCCCTGCGAGGAAACGAACTCATCTGTCCGCCAGCGCTGCGTCCAGCGACGATTCTGATGATTGGTATGCTCTGCGCGAGCGGCGAGTCTGTCCTGCGCAATATCTACAGCATCAACCGTGGTTACGAAAAACTCATCGAGCGGCTCGGCAGTCTCGGTGCGGAAATTTCGTATCTCGACGAATTCTAGTCTGACCCAAAAGAAAACCCAGGCGCGAACGCGTGGGTTTTTTGTATTGCCTGCCTGACTGTCAGACCATGATTGATATCACCGGCTGACTAATCACTTGTACTGCGCCGTTGGCACAATAGAGATGCTGGACCGACCCGGCCCCAGAGGTCATCAGAGCGCTGAGCATAACTGGCTGTTGCGGCACATATTGGTACACCGGCGCAACTGTGTGAGTCACTGCTGGCGTAGCCGGTGGTTCTGGGAACCAGGTTGACTGACTCAATGGTCTGATAGCACAATCATTCATTATCTTCTCCTTCGTGAGCTCGTGTCTACAGAAATAGTACAACATATTTTATAAATAACAAGGGTCGTTCCTCGGAGCTACCCGCTCCACATGCTCGATTTTTCATTTGTTGTTATACTAGAGCGCTATGTATGTCATTCAAGTTACTCCGCTGATCAAAGGCACCCGACTTGAGTCCCTCTCGTATTTCTCAAGCGTCGAATACGAAGTCGGTAGTTTCTTACAAGTCCCGATTCGAGGCAAGGATAAAGCGGCTATTGTCATGGAAACCAAACCCGTCAGCAGCACTAAAACAGCGCTGAAGGCGGCCACATTTTCGCTGCGTAAACTGCCCGAACAGAAGAATCCAGCGTTGCTCCCACGAGCTATTCAGGATACGGCTGAAGCCCTGACCAAGCACTATCCCTGCTCAGCCGGCTCGCTGATATTCTCGCTCCTTCCCCCGGACATTCGCAATGGCAGCCGTCACTTCCCTCAAACCACCAGAGTTGAGCACACTGAGGAATCAACCCCGCATGTACTTACTGCCAAACATAACGATCGGTTTGTACAGTACCAAAGTCATATTCGCGGCCAGTTTGCCAAGAAAGGTTCGGTGTTATTTGTGGTGCCCAGTGCCGCTGAAGTTGCGTTTGCCCAGCAATACTTGAGTCTCGGCATCAAAAAGCGCGTGGTCGTCTTTTCTCCCAGCCAAACCAAAAAGCAGCGCGATGCTGCCTACACCAAGCTCCAGGAGGAACCCCAGGCAATTCTGATTATTAGCACTCCGTCTTTTGCCTATCTCGATCGAGCGGACATCACTTCAATCATTATCGAACAGTCAGCCAGTGGTCATTACGTGGGTCGTCAGCGACCGTACCTCGACCACCGCACCGCGCTGATTACCTACGCAAAAGTGTCCAATCGGTCAATTGTCCTGGGTGACACGATTCCTCGCACAGAGGATGAAGTCGCCCGCCGTGAAGAGAAATATCTCACCTACAATGAAGAAGCCAAACGCATTGCTTTCACTGCTCCTCTGTCCATCATTACCCAAAAAGACAAACCACGTCCCGAAGCACCCTTTCAGCTCTTTTCGCAAGAATTAAAAGTGAGCGTAGAGCATGCGCTTGAATCACGCGGACACGTCTTTTTCTATTCAGCCCGTCGGGGACTGGCACCAGTGGTGGCCTGTATTGACTGTGGCTATATCTTTCGTTGCCCTGACTCAAACACACCCTACTCATTGGTTCGGACTATGAAAAATGGAGAGGAGCAACGGTGGTTTGTATCCAGCACCTCCGGACGGCGAGAAAAAGCAGCTGACGTGTGTCTGCACTGTGGTTCGTGGCGACTCCGAGAACGCGGTATTGGTATTCAGCAAGTGGCCGATGAATGGCGACAAATTATGCCCGACTGCGATATTATGGTGCTAGATAATCTCACGGCCACCACCCAAAAACAAGCCCAGAAAATTGCTCAGGAGTTTTTTGCGAAGCGCAGTGGAGTCCTGATTGGAACACAAATTGCCCTACCCTACCTCAATCAAGGGGTGGATGTGAGCGCGGTGATTTCTCTGGATGCTACGCGCGCTATACCAACTTGGCGAGCAGATGAGTATCTGTTTCGGTTACTCATGCGATTGCGGGAATGCACCGCCAAAGAGGTGGTCGTACAAACCCGCACCGACTCGGACAATCTCCTGCTCCACGCCACCAAAGGCGCAGTCGAACGATTTTATGATGATGAGATTGCCCTGCGTTCTATGATGACCTATCCGCCGTACAGCACGTTTGTCCTGCTCAGCTGGGTGGAAAACGCATCGACAGTGGTCGAGCTCGGCAAACCGGTAGAAGCACTCTTGAGCGCGTTTGCAGTGCAGTACTACAACAACCCCAATTCATCGAAAGAGAAAACACTGCGCCATGGCTTGATACGCATCCCCCGGACGGCGCCAGATGAATTCACTGAACTGATTTCGCTCCTGCGCCGGGTACCTCCGTATGTGAAAGTAGAAATCAACCCAGAACGGATTGTGTAGCCGGAGACCAAGTAGATTCATTGACTTTTGGGTACACTCTACGGTATATATAAAAATAGCAATGATGCGTTCCTTGGGAGATTACAAATGAAACTATTCGCTTTGCTCGTACTCGTTACTCTGCTGTCCACCACCAGCTACGCTCACCAGCCGCGCCACTATTCAGGTGTGGAAGAATGTGCGTATGATTCGTACGCCGCCGATATTTCGGTCGGACCATTTTATACTGCCGGAGGAGACATGAATATTGAGTACACGGTCTCTTACCAGAACACGCTTGATTTGGAGCAATCCTTCGTACGAGTGACCTGGACACCAGACACGAAAGTGATGGTGATTTGTGGCCAACAATGGACACAAATTCTAGCTTTTCAAGACACTGCAATCGTCATTGAAACGCGGTAAACTCGTCGGCTGCTTCTTTTGAAGCAGCTTTTTTCTACCACAAAATACTGGACGCCTCCCGCTCTTTCACGTATATTCTAAGTATCTATGGCCACTTTAGTACCAGAAAATCATCCAGCGTTACACACCATCGCAGAAGAACTCACTGCGGAGGACTTTTCTGATGGTACGGTTACGAAGATTGTCAAAGGCCTCCGTCAGGCCATTAAAACCTACGATGTCGACGGGTACGCGGCAGTAGCGATTGCTGCTCCGCAAATTGGCATCAGCAAGCGACTCTTCTTGATTGAAGACCAAAGCGATCGTGACGATGCTCTGCCGACGATTATTGCCATCAATCCACGTATCACCAAAGTATCCAAGAAAACCCATGAAGTTGGTGAAGGTTGCCTGTCTATTCCTGATACCTATGGCCTGGTCACCCGACACAAAAATGTCACGGTCGAAGCACTAGACGAGCACGGAGATCCCTTTACTCGAGGCGCAGGCGGCTTACTGGCACAAATTATCCAGCACGAAAACGATCACCTCGACGGCATTCTCTTTACTGACCGTTCAGAAAAAATCTGGCACAAAGGTGAACAACCCTTGGATGACTCCCAACACATTGAAGACTAACTCTATTTTATTATGAAATTTGCCTACTTTGGTGGTGAGCCACTCGGGATTCCAGTTTTGGAAGAACTTAAGGAGAATAACTTGTTACCAAGTTTGATTGTCTGCAATCCAGACCGTCCGGTTGGTCGCTCCCAAGAACTGACCGCACCTCCACTCAAAGCGTGGGCAGAAAAGCACGACATTGAGGTATTTCAACCCACCTCATACAAAAATATCGACGAGTTCAAACGGCTGACCCAAGAAGACTGGGATGTCTTTGTGGTGGTAGCATACAACTTCATTCTTCCCCAGTGGTTTTTACAGCTCCCGGAGAAAGGAGTGGTCAATGTGCACCCTTCACTCTTACCATCCTTACGCGGAGCCAGTCCGATTCGCACCGCTATTAAGGACAATCTGGTCAATGACATCGGAGTCACTATTATGCTGCTGGACGAACAAATGGACCATGGTCTCATCTTAGAGCAAGAACAGTTTCTCCCCAATGCCAACAAGTGGCCGTTACCTGGACCAATTCTCGACGGATTCTTGGGGAAAATGGGCGGTCGACTGCTCTCTGATGTCTTACCTGCTTGGGTCCGAGACGAGCTCCTGCCGCAGGAGCAAGACCATGAATCAGCCACGTACTGTGGAAAATTAACCAAAGCCGATAGTGAGCTCACGATTAACCCGCACAAACTTCCAGCCGGAAAATACGCAACGATTTGTTGGCACGCTATTCAAGCCTTTGCAGGTATCGGCGGTACGTTTTTTCACCACGCCGAGCAGCGCGTAAAAATAACAAAAGCGGAGCTAACCAATGGTGGCTCGCTCCGCCTACTGCGTGTAGTCCCTGAAGGAAAAGCAGAAACGGACTTTAGTCAGTATCTACAGTCTCTAACGTAGCCTTATCAAGCATCTGCTCTTTAGCTACTCTCCCCGCTTGTTTATGATGCGACACCTGCTTGTCTTTTGCTCGGCGTAATTCTTTATCCAGCTCGTTCCGTACCTCGTCTACAGCCATTTCAAAACTATCTTCAGTAGACTCAGCCCGAAACAGCGTCCCATCAATCATCATATTTACTTCTACGCGGTGCACCTGCCCGGTCTTATGTGGCGCCACTTTTTCAAACTCAACGTCACACGTGATAGATTTTGATTCGTTTAAGAACTTCGTCAGTGTTTGCATTTTTTGTTCCACCAAATCTGACAAGACTGCCGCTTCTTTTAAATTGTTGTATTTGAAGTTTATGATTGGAAATTTCATTGCGCGATTGGTTTAACGTGTAAATTTCTACCCTTCACATGATTCGCAGACGGAGCTACTGACGTGCATTCGTGGCTTCGGTGCAGCGGAAGCTCCTGGCGTCTTTGGTTTGTTTTCACGGATATAGTCAATTATATCGCTTGATTCGTACATGGAAGTATCAGTCTCAGTATCTACCAAAAATGGTACTTGTTGTTTCCCGCCGAGAGTCAGTAATTCATTCGCAAATGTCTCGTCTTCTGAGATATCTTTTAAGTCAAACTCCACACCCAGATTTTCACCCATTTGTAGGACTCGTTGGCAGAATGGACATGATGGTTTGTAGTACAAAGTAAACATAATTTAAAACAAATGATTGTATAAGTCTCACTAGTATACTACGGATTAAAAATTCATTTGAGTCATTACAGGCGAATCAAGAATAGATTTGAAAATGTGTCAATATTTTTGACGACTACACCTCCCTACCTACGGCCGCAAGAAGGCATTAAGCTTGTATAGTTGTGCAAACGCAGCGACGACGTCCTTCCTCAGGTCAGGCTTGGTGAGCTCTGTATCAGCAATATTCTTCCCGACAGTAAAGCTTTTGAGTCTGAGGTATTCAATCGCTTCATGCTCTATATCATGCCCACGCGGTGCCGTCTTCAATGAATGCATTCGACTCAACCCCTCCGGGAACACCTCTCGAAGCGCTGCATCATGATCTATTTTGGCAATACGTTTCGGTTGCGCTTCTATCTTGTCTCGCAGCTCACTTAACACTAGCCGCTCAGGCAAAAACAATCCTCCACCGATAAAGGACCGTCCACCTGGCTGAATACTCAAGTAATACGACGGCTCACTCTCGCTCTTTACATCAGCCGAGACAAACCCGCTGATATTCGTTTTATATTTTGCCGCACGCTTAGCAAATCGCGCATCGCGATGGATACGAAACACCTTGGTAGTCGGCTTGCCCAGCTTGCGAGCTTTGGCTACCGCTGGATCAAATTCGGCGACTGCACTTCCCAACTCTTCAATCAGCTGCGTGAATTGAGCCCGCAGAGTGGTATATTCTGCCTTGTGGGTGTCGTACCACTGTTTATCATTATGTGCTTCAATTCCTTTGAGAAAGGTAATAAGGGCTGGAGATATCATAGAGATAATCTATCATACGTTCTAACTAACCACACAAAACAAAACCGCCTCACGAATGAGGCGGTTTTGTGTGAGTTGCGTGGATTACGCAGCTTGTTCTGCAAGGCTAACCTTTACAGCGTTTGGTCCTTTTGGACCTTCACCTACTTCAAAAGTAAGCTTGTCTCCTTCTCGTAGATCGTCAAACGCTACACCTTGTAGTTCGTTTACGTGGAAGAAAAGATCTTTGTCTTCTCCCTCTCGAGTAATGAATCCGTACCCGTTGTTTAGTCGAGCGATAGTTCCTGTTTGCATATTTGTATACTTAACAATTTTAAATAAATCTCAAACCTTCCTGAGAATGTAACAAAACTGGTTTAGTACACTTTCGATTTGAATCTATAATGTACCACATATTACGGAAAAAACAATGCATTTGTGTAAAAACGAACTGCGAAAGGAGTACTGCCTGTGACTTCTGCATAACCGCTTGACATGAGTCATAATAATAGCGATTATACAAATACTGATATTGATAGATTGCACACCCAGATAGTCACGCCCTACTCGTCCATTTACCTTACTCACCTCTAAACACACGATTTTATACTTATGGACAACTCACTCCAAACACACCACGACGAGTACCCAAGACACTACCATGGAGACCATGTGCGCTGGCTTTTTTTGACCAATAGCGTTGTATTGCTAATCGCCTTTCCGTTGTTTAAGACAGCTGCTGTTATTCCGGTTATCTTTGGTACCGTTCTCGTCATCACACTAATGGTACTAGCTGGTTTAACCACATCAAAATACAAGTGGGTGCATATTGCAAATATGGTAGTAGCCCTGATGGGAGTGGCAATATTTGAAGTCTTAGCCTTTGCCACAGATCTGACCACTGACCCTTTGGTATTTCTCATCCGCCAAGGTGTAGCCCTTAGTTTCCTGCTCGCTCTCTACTTCACGACCCGTACCGTACTGGGCATATTTTCTAAAAAACAACAAGTGTTTCACTCTGACATATCAGAATCCACTACAGAACCTGAAGAATCGAACGAGGCTCTCCTGCAAGAAATAAAAGAACGCAACGAACACCGTCCCTAAGCACTCAAGTAATTACTCGCCGCTGTTTTTGAGTCTACATAGTTTGTGACTGAATCACGCTGACATTGACAAAAACTATATAGTAGGTACTATTTTCCTAGATGTTCCACTCCAGCTCTCGGCAGATGGAAACCAACTAGGTATCTATTTCGGTTGTTTGATACCCTCCCTTTTTTAGTCCAACTTCAATCAAGAATCAAGAAGGAGCTCTCTGATGAGCGTTGATAGACTATGTGTTGCAATCGAAGATGCGTTTGACGCAGTGAACACTACAGGAACACCGCAACTCAATGCAGTGCGTGTACACCACGGTGATTTTTCATTAGTGATAGAAGTCACTGACGAACAGGTCATTATTCACCTCATTGAGGTATACCGCACTTCACAAGGAATCGGTGGTGACATCATCTCCTGCATCACTGAGTGGGCATTAGAAGAAGATGCGGAAGTGGTTGCGCTCAATGTAATACCGGACGCCGAAACCTGGTGGGTTGCACAAGGGTTCTATCGCACTGACAGCAACAGTAGCAATCTCTACTATTCGTCGGAAGAATCCGAAGAGACCGATATATACCAACACCTGCACGAACCGATGGATGGATACTAATTTGTACATTCCCATCCCGAAACTGCTTCGCTCTAGCAAGCAGTTTTCTTTTGTCTGAGTGACAAGCATACCCTTCACACTAAGTCGTGATTTCAAGATTCGACAAATTAGTTATTACTGCTGAGTAATAGCCCCGCAATCACTCTTAGGGCATAATAAAATGATGCTGGATGATGCAAAAAACACAGACAACAAGTGGTGGGAGCGAGCAAACTTTTACTCCCTCTACATTGATCAGTTTGCGGGTGACATACCGGGACTCATCAATAAACTCCTCTATTTCCACACCCTCGGCATAGACTGCCTCCACCTGCTCCCCCACTACCCTTCACCGATGCGAGACGGTGGTTTTGATATTTCTGACTACACAGGAGTCAGACCAGAACTTGGCACCAGAGAGGATTTTCAAAACCTCTGCACCAAAGCGCACGCATTAAACATTAAAATCATGGTTGATTTTGTCCTAAACCATACCTCAAACGAACACCCGTGGTTTATCGAAGCTCGGCAATCAAAAACAAATCCCAAACGCGACTTTTACATCTGGAGCGATACTGGTAATGAATTTGCCGGCGCCCCGAACCCATTTCCGGAATTTAAGGAATCAAATTGGATTTGGAATGAACCAACGGGAGACTACTATTTTGCTACATTTAAACCTAGTCAACCCGAATTAAACTGGAATAACCCTCATGTTTTTGACGCACTGATGGCAGTGCTCGACACTCTGGTGGAGTATGGTATTGATGGCATTCGATTAGACGCAATTACGCATTTAGTAGAACAGGAGAACACAAACTTTTTGGGCACCCCTAAGACACACGCAGCCACAAAGCGTATTCGATTGCATATTGAGCAGAACTATCCACACATCGTAATGCTCGGTGAAGTGATTGGTTCGACAGAGTTCTCCAAGCAATTCTTTGGTGAAACTGACGAATGTCACCTGGCATATAACTTTGAGCTGGCGAGTGAGATTTTGTACGCCGTAAAAATGGGAGACAAAAGCGACCGGCTCGCAGCCGCAGTCAAGGCAGCTCAAGATATACCAAAAGACACCGCTTGGATGTCGTTTTTACGAAATCACGACAGTATTCAACTAAACACGCTCGGAGCTGAGAAAAGCCAAGCATTTGTGGCGGCAGCAGACCCCCACGACACCTACAAATTTGCGAACGACACCCAAACCGTGCAACGCCTCTGGCATATATGCAACGAGGACCCGGAGATAGTCAAAGAAGCCTTTACACTCCTGTACAGCCTCCCCACCGCCACTGTAATGTACTACGGCGATGAAATCGGACAGAAAAATGCTCCGCTTCCACCAGGAGAGCTTGATATGCGCTATACCGTACGGGGTGCTTTTGACTGGACAGAAGCCGAAAAGCAAATGAACGACCCAAACTCAGTATTTCAACACGTCAAAACACTCGTACAGCAACGACAGCGAGACTGAAACTATGGTGTTGACAATAAAAAAGACCGTTCTGTAGTACAGAGCAGTCTTTGGATTTTGATATTTATAAAAGAACAATTAGCCGCTGCGGTACCACTGATAGACATAACACGTTGTCGTGAAGTGGGCCCAGACGGCACACTCCCGTAGAGCTCGCCGGCAAGCATACGATGAAGTTGCGGCCGTGCCGTACCCCCAGGCACCATATCCGTTTGTTGCAGTACACGTATAACTCAGAGCCACTTGTGTTGGGACAACATCAGCTGTAGCTGAACTGGAAACTGGAGTCGGGACAGAAATCAACCGTGCGGCGTGTACAGCACTCGCTGCACACAGCAGTGCTATCACCGTAACTACAAACATTTTCTTCATGAGGTTCTCCTTGCGTGTAGGAATTTTCCATTTATCACACAATTTTACGAAGTCAACCCCTCTTCATAGCACATAGCGACAATGACATATTGACACACTTATCCGACTTAAACCCCTGTCTTTGACAGAAACAGCAGTACACTGAACACTGGCATTCACAGGCACTTTTTCTTGATATACTAAGATAGATATACAGTCAATTATTCGCATAAGACACGTACTATGTTTGAAAGTTTTTTTGGAGGAAAGAAGAAAGCGACTGAGGAGGAGGCTCCAGTATTGCCTGACAAAGCAGAGTTGGCAGCTCGAGCTGCGGAAAACGGCGGGGGTAAAGCGGAGTTTTCTCTCGGAGAGGACTTAACCGAAGTGAAGAAACAACAAGCAGAGGCCAAGAGTGGGTGGAACGCCAGCATGCTGACAGCCCGAGACGAAGCGGTCTTTCAGAAGGAAGGTCGAGGCGGTGCACCGATAGAGTATGATGCAGTAGATATGGACGACGACTAGGAGAATAAGGCGGCGTAAAACGTATCGGTATTATATAAAACCGCTCTGCACACATCGTGAGGAGCGGTTTTCTTTTGCGATACTAGCAAAGAGGTATCTCTTGCAAACTCTGGATACGTCTCACATTCTTATGCGAGAACGTAGTATTCCATGGTCTTTCTGGCATATAGACTATTATTCCCCCATCAGCGACCCCTTGGGCATGGATTGGAGCATCATCAATCAGTGCCATCGCACCAATCTCTTGGCACACTTGGAGTTTTCCCACTTTCCGCTCTGAAAATCGTGCGCCAAAGGCGTTAGTGAAATGCTTCTGGGTAAAATACTGACTCAACTGCGACGCTTCCAGCCACTGTTGCGTAATATCTAGCAAAGACTCACTTCTGCTGGTCACCAGGTGCAAATCATATTGCTCAGCCAATCGTGCCAGGCCTAAGTGAGCATCTGGACACGGGAGAATGGTGTGATGATGCTCATGGCAAAAGATGCGTACTCGTCTCGTAATCTCCTCAATCGCAACCCCGTACACTGTAGGCATATCGAAAGTCACAATCTGATCATACGTAACGTATGGTGGGCCGTACATGGCATTATGGAACGCCACATACGCCCGATTAAAACTCGCGACCACGTCATCAAAATCTACCGCTAACACTGCTTTTGATTTTTGCATGTAACACCTCTTTTGTGTGTCCTGTTCAAGAAACTGATTTGTCTTACGTTAAAGTAGCACCAGGAGGCGATGTGTCAATCGAACCGATACCGGGTACAACTGTCCACTCTGTCTTAGTGTATCTGCTTGACCCCTTTCCAGAAGAAGAATGTCGCAATCAGAAGCAACGGTTGGAATGCGAGCATGGTGTAAAACAATCCGATTTGGTCAGCCAATAGTCCAGCAACAATCGCCACCACCCCATAAATAAGTGTTCCTCCCAAACCGACCAGACTGCCCATGGTGGCCCGCTGGTCTTAGGTAGAAATCGTTATCACTTGACGCATCTTTCTCTCCGAAGCACTCACGACAGAGAAATAAAAAAACGGCCAAGCATCCATGCCTTGGCCGTTCAATGTTCCCACATGAGAAAGTGAGCGTAATCAACCTGTACACAACGTCCGTGTAGAAGACCATACTGGTGCTTCCCTACCAACTCAGAATCATGACTGAAATCACTCATATCAGCAGCTTTGAATTCTTCGTCGGTGATCGATTCCACTCTGACTTGCTTCACCACTAAACCTTTTAAAAACATCCTCTCTATTGGGGCACACGATTTGCTGTGAGTTCTGTTCCAGTACTGATATTCTGACCAGTTGGCATATAATCCTGCAAATATATACCGCCAGACAGCCTTCAGGAAGTGGTTGTGATACTTAGTGAAGAACCGAACACGATGGCGTTTAATGAGACAGATAGCCACCAGTTTAAGAACAGTTTTAAGGGGACGAATACGCGCAATTTTGTACGCATATGGACCCCAGAGTATTACCAATCTTGTTGCACCATAGCGGACCATCACAGCCTCCTAAAAGTAGCTCACCTGATATTATCAGGTCGCAGTACAGCACTACTTAGTTTAGAAAAAATATATCTTTCCTTTCCTGCGAATGGTTCTCAGATTTAATTAAAAATCCAATTAAATCTTTCTGCTTTTTTGCATATATGAGCTTAATCATTTGATATACCTTCTCGGTAATTTCATGATGTGTCCAATAGATATCTAATCAAATTACTTGGTAATGTCAAACTTTTTGTTTGCTCCGTCTATGGAAAGATATGCAAACTGTTTAAAATAAGTAATCCACCTTATTTCTAAGGTGGTTTTATTTCCTGTTTTATATTTGAAAGCATTAAACCTCCATGGATGGTGAGTTGATTATACCCATCACAGCCTCAGCATGGGAATATTGTATTGAGACTTATTTTAGCCGAACCCCTGTTTTTCTCAGACCGCAAGCCAAGTTGAATGCCGAAGGTGTTTCATTGCCGTCGCCGACCTTGTAGAGAAAGTTAGAATGTGCGAAGACGCCATAGATGTCGTTGGTAAGTTTGGGCTCGACAGCTTGTCCGTAGAAATTCATGCACCGTGGCTCGTCCTTGTCGAGCAAAAGATCAATCATGAAAGATTCTGGGTCAGAATCATCTTTCAGTCTCAATTTTACACTGAAAGAACGATTCCAAACATCTTCGGTGAACGTATCCAGCTCGTAGGACAGACATCCCGGTACTTTGAGTGCTCCAGTAACCTCTTCCGTCATAATTAAGGTGACCTGTGCATACAGGTGAGTGCGTGCGTCCTCGATGGTCAGAATTTCCACACTCACCTTTGGTCTTGAGGACCGAACCAGTGCGGCGAGAGTAGACACAGTTTGTGTAAACTCCCGGAATGAAACTACTGAGGTAAATCGTTTCTCACGACTAAAACTAAACATGGCGCATTCTCCTGAGGTTGAACAATATCGTCTCAGCTACATTGCTGAATCTGCTTGAATTATGCATACTATTTATATCTAAGTCAATACATTCAAGTTCGAACTGTCAAATATTTTAGAAAAAAAGGGGGGGGCAGCCCCCTTTTCTCCTTCATTCACTGCTATTTAGGGATTGGAACATACTCTCTTTGTAATAAAAAAACGCATCAATGAATTGATGCGTTTATATTTTAGAAGTGAATACGAAGCGTGCCTGTAGTAAGCAGGCTCCTGCGCTCAACGTCACGTGTCTCAACCTCAATCTGAAGAGATACACGCTCATGAAGCTGAAGCATAGCACCACCGCCCAGAAGCGGCATCCAAACAACATGGCGCTCGAACACATGATAGCCTGGGACGTTGGGAAACGTTACCGTGTACTCCACATCACCGCGCAGCACCCCTACACGGGCGGTCAACGAGAACGCCTCATCTATCGGTATCACACCCAGAAAACTCGCATTGAAATTTCGGATACGTGCCTCCATGGTGTATGGAAGCAGCTCCGTCCGATACTCCTCGCCCTCAGCAGAAAATACATACCCAACGCGTCCTCCAACAGAAGCATGCATGCCATACTGATACGCACCTTCGAAGTACATGTACTCCGACAAGCGACAACCAGCACCGAGTGAAAGCGGCTCGCTGTGCGTATCCTCACGCACTCGCTCATCGTAATGAGAGACAGTAAACATCCCCTCGTAATCTGGAATCTCGTATTCATACGAGAAACCCATAAAGGAGAAATTGTCTTCCCACTCCTGGGCGCTAAGAGAATGCACTCCTTCACCGGGTAGTTCATAGTCGAACTCAGTGTCGCTATATGTCGCACTACTGTACGACATGAGCACGTAGCAGTCTGCGGCGTTTGCAAAGCTGCACAAAAGTGTAATGCCTGCAATAAGAACAAAGCGCATCCTGTACCTCCTATAGGTCTTGACGGCTTTTTAAAAGCTACCAGAACCATCAAAATATGCAATAAAAAGCACCCTGTTTAGGTTTTATCTGCTCCGCGAGCTTAACACGTTTAGAACGGTAAACTGGCTATGTGTTGAAATATATACAAACCGCTAAAATTAAATTTAAATAACTTTAACAAAACTGGCAGCTAAATCACGTAAAAGAGCATCGTGTTGAGATTGGTATTTACCAGCTGACCCTTTGTAATTTAGATTATCTCTACGAAAAATACCTTGAAGAAATAATGTCTGTTCTTCAATATCTAAAATTAAGACTACTCTGAAAGCACTTCTTTTACCTCGTTTCCTGACCTTATCAGGTAATCGTGTCGTCCAGCACTCATAATTTGAGTTTTGAAATATCATTGCGCTCACATTGTGAGGGACATTTACTGTCTCAAAATCTTTTAACGCTTTCTCGTGGAATTTAAAATTTTGGTCATCAACTTTCTCTTTCTTCCACCATTTGTCAAAACTTTCTGTCTTCTTCACTTTCCAAGCCATAAACAGTAAAATTGGAAAGTGGCTTTAAGCAGTTGCACTCTCTAGAAAAAATTCAATATCATCAGCTTCCTCGTAATCTAAATCTTGGTTGGCGTCAGAAAAGACCCACGGTGCTTCGCTGTGAGTTTGAGCAACCATTTGACCAGTTTTCCAAATAGAAAATTCATCACAGATATTAAAAAGTAACTGTTTTTCGTACTCATCAAACACATCCAGATTGGCGCTCTCAGTTGTTTTAAAACGATTTCTTTTACCAAACTTTTCACTAGCTTCTTCTTGACGTTCTAGTGCCCCAGAATTTACTGCTTCGTTAATTATTTCTAGCTCCAATCCTTTAGCAAATGGGCCCTTAGGTAAGTGAGCGTATGTCTCACCAGTAACAGTTTGTTTACGGTCACGGTATGATATGAAATCTAGGTAGTAGAAAAGCTTATTGAGTTTCATTATACCCAAATGGTCATTGTTACAATTCTCAACAAAAAATAGTAACGCGTTTATGTACTTTTCACGATTTAAATTTTGTTCCATCTCTAAGTAAATTATATACCACCAACTAAAACTTATAACGCTGTCAATCCTTAGTTTGTGTACATCTCTTATTACGCATTAAATCATAATAAATTACTTTTGTCACTATCAGTGACATACTCAGATTGCTTTACTAAATAAAAGCACGTTCAGAATTCTAAACGTGCTCTATCTGGCTCCGCTGGGTGGAGGATGTTCGAACCTGTGTGTAGCTGCTTAACTTTGTCTTGTTAGTATAGCCTGTTCGAATAGTCCACCTATTTTCTAATTTCCTTAATTAAGATTCCTTTGAAATTATTTTTTGTTGAATCTTCGATGATAGTTGACTCGTCAATCAATTTCAAACCAAATTCTAAAATTTTTTCTTTCTTTTTTCCCCAATCACTTGCATGTTCACGGTAGTATTTTGTCCAGCCAATAATAAAAGAGACTATACAATCGTTTCTATACTCTATATCTGCTCTACTTATTAGCTCTTGAGATAATCTCTCTTTCAAAACCTGTACAAATCTAACAATTTTGTCTTCAGGTAAACAGGCCTGATTATCAATCACATCAAGACCTAGAAATCGAATTTCAGTATCAGCCTTTGATATATAACTCTTATCATTTACCTCATTGAGTAATGGTTCGTGAATGACCAGGTTTGCAGCTTCACATATAACTTTTAAGTCTTGGTATATTTCTTCTGCCTGATCTACACTATCGACTAAAATAATGATGTCATCTATGTACCTAACTGAGAAAACATTTCTTTTTTTAAGATATTTCTCAACATCTAGCGCATAGATACTAGCCAATAAAGGTGAGAATGCACACCCTTGGGGTAAGCCAATCTTTGTTTCATATGGCTTAAACTTATGAGCATGTTTCCTACTTAAATCTTTAGGAAATTTTGGTAAGTTGGTAGGAGCATTGATAGCAGCTTTTAATAACCGAAGCTCTTCTCCCCCTAACTTATAATCTCTTAATGTCCTCATCAAAATTGACCTGGAGATTGTGTCAAAGTAACTTTGAAAATCTAGTTTTAAAACTACTGACTCATTACTTATTGCATTAGTAAGATGGCTAATAGCCAAAGACACCCCCTTATTTTTAAGGCCATAAATAGGATACTTCGCTAAATCATTTTCAAAAAATGGCTCAATACGTTTGAGTAATAAGGCATACACAATTCTGTCTGTGACAGCTGGTATTTTGATCATCCTAGGTTTATCGACTTTATCCAAACGCTCAATAAGCATTCCCTGAAAGGGTTTATTAGGATATGTACCCTTATTTAATTGAGAATATAATTCAGATATTACTTCAGTATTGCCAGACTTCAGTTCGTCACGTAATGAACCAAGCTTAGTTTTCCTAATCTCATAAGCTAATTCGTTTTCTTTATATTCAATATACCTAGTTTTGCCACCCTTAATGACCTCTTTTGAAACGGCCAGTAGTTCTGAACGGGATTCTACTGTCATTTTTAGAAAATCAATATCGTTCGTCTGTAGATAATTCCTAAAAAACTTTGATCTATTATTCATCTAAATGCGAGATTACGAGGAATCGAACCTCCACTACCCAGTTAACCTCCCTTAGCAAGCCAAGAAGTGAACAACTTGCGAAGCTCACTTCCTGAAGTGCTTTGGTCAGGTTCAATCTTCGTAACTGTCACTTGCTTGACTGAAGCCTGATGTGTCCCGACCCAAAGGACGAGGACGTTGCACAGCGGTCACCTGGTAACTGCTGAAACAGTCTACCACGGACGGCTGCAGCAACATTATACTACAATTTTAGGCATTACCAAATCAAGCATCGAGATCAAAGAAACACTATAGGCTCGCATACACAGGATAAAGCTCAATGCTTTACTGTTTCAATGAATTCAATCCTTACTCCAATCATCAGCAAAAAGCTTTGCTTGCTCTAGAACCAGCTTTGTCGCTATTGCTTGTTGATCAGGCGGGTAACCGAATTCCTGCAGAAGCTTCTTTACTTCTACTCGCAATCGAGCCTTAGCAGGTTCTCGATATTGCCAGTCGACACTAACATTTCCTCGCACTCTCTCAACTAACAAGTGTGCTAACTGCTTTAATTGTTGGTCACCTAGAACGTCTCGGGCGCTGCCATTTTCTATCAGAGCGTCGTAGAAAGCTTTTTCGTCTGACGACAGACCTAGCGATTCACCAGATTCTGATTCGCTACGTATTTCTTTAGCAATACCAATCAGCAGCTCGACGACTTGAGCAGCCTCAATTGTTCCGTTCTTATACCTCTGTAAAGCCTCCTCAAGCTGTTCTGAGAACTTTTTTAACTGAATAGCGTTCTTACCAAACCTAACCTTAATATCATCATTGAGAAGCTTGTTTAGCGCTTCTACAGCCAAGTTCTTACGCTTCATACCCTTGATTTCAGCTAAGAACTCATCGGAAAGAATCGGTAACTCTTACCTCCGAAGGACGTACCTCCGAAGGACGGGCCTCGTACCTCCGAAGGACGGGCCTTCGGAGACAGGACGGGCCTTCGGAGACAGGGCCTTCGGAGACATTTATGAAATAGTGCTCTTGGAACAAAGAAAAAAACACCCGCTGGGTGTTTTTTTCTTATGCTCTGCCAGTTGGAAGCTCTTCGCACAGTCAATTGGCGTGCAATTGAGTCTGATCTAGCTATTTATACTCCAACAATTATTGTAAATCAAACGTAAAGTATCCGTCATCTTGCAAATTACTTGACCAATTTTTAGTCCAATTTTCAACGTAACCTTTATACTTATTATTTTCTATGACGTAGGGTTCGAGATAACTGTTAACTGGAGAAACAAACAAAGACACTGAGTCCCTTTCAAACTTGCCACCTATTACAGCACCAGTTTGTACGTCTTCACTAAAATTCTGATCAAAAATAAAGTTACCTAGTGAGTAGATAATAGGTCTATCCTGATATAACTCGAAATCTTGTACAACGTGAGGGTGACTACCTATCACAAGATCAGCTCCAGCATCAATCCAATCTCGTGCCATCGCTTGTTGAACAGTATTGCTGAGGGTATTAAACTCTTCACCCCAATGTGCGTATACAACAACGTGATGACCTGACTCAGAAAGTTTCTGAATAGCCTCTACTAGGTTTGAAAATGGCTGATGCGTATAAACACCAATGAAAGCAACTTTTACATCACCAATTTGCTCCACTCTCACTGAAGCTTCAGATATATCTGAATGGTCACCAATAACCTCAATATTGTTATCTTTTAAGACTGAGAGTGTATTTTGAAATCCAGCGTCTCCACCATCTCGAGTGTGGTTATTAGCCAAATTGACTGTGTTCACTCTGAGAAAATCTAGATACTTAACATTTTCCTTAGAAATTGGGAAAAGTGGAGGTTCTTGTTCCCATACTGCTTGATCAAAGTCATTAGAAAAGTAACCCTCGAGGTTAACCAAACTAACGTCAACACCCCAAAAGAAGCGTTCACCAAGCTTATCTAATAAGCCTGATTGTTTTTGAATCTGATTATGAACACCTCGTGATAGCGACAAGTCCCCAGTTGCCATAAAAGTAACGACACTTTCTTCATAATCTGATTCTCCAGCATAGTATCCACCAATTATATGAGTGGTCATTTCACCACTTCGTGCGTCAGAGAGAAAACCTGAATTGGTATGTGAAAATAACTCAAACTTATTGTGATTATGTAATTTAGCCCACGTGGTTAAAGCCACTAGCGATTCTGGAGAATCTACCTCTGCTTCTTTATATAGTGCTTCAGAGTCAGCGTCAAAAAGTTCTCGCATCGTTAAAGTGTCGTGCAAATCTGCAACCATAGCGTCGTTTGTATGAGAAAAATCTACTGATGATACGAGAAAACAATCTGGACATTCTGAATACAATGATCTTGTCAGCAGAATAACTTCCTCGTAAGTAGCACTTCTATTGATTAATACTGGAACTATTTTGCTTGAGGGAAAAAATTGTTTGATTTCTTTGACGAGTGAAGTGATGCCGTGCTCACTAAGAAACGGTTCATTTTGGACACTGATTTGCAGTCGCTGAATCAGGTCTGTATCAGGAATTATTTCTCCTACAGACGTCTCCCATAATCTATCAGAAGCAGCAATAGTACCACTCACAGCATCAAAGTGATCTGGTGACATAACAACAATAGTCTTAGGTTTTATACGATCAGACACTTTGCTTAAATAAGCTGCACGAGTCTCAGCCACCATATCGTGATGAGGTATAACAATACCTATTGGTCCAGACACATCATTCTGCGGGTACAGCAAAAAAATAGCAGTAAACAGGAATACGAGGGATGCTAGAGCTATTAATCTCATCTTTTTAGTAAGCCACCCCATTCAGTAGCAACGAAACCTATTCGTTCATAAGAAGGTATTGTTTGAGGCTCAATTTCAATTTCTTCGTCAATACCTTCAAAATCTACAAATGCTCTTATTAAAGTGTCAGGCTCTGGACTGATAGTTAACTTTGCGAGATTTTCCATTCCAATTGTTCCTATCCAAGAAAATCTTGTGTACGGTTCGTTTGGCATATATGGCTCCCAGAATTCAACAAAGTCAGATATTTCTTTTTTGTTAAAGCCCATCGTTTGTAAATGCTCTTCCATTAGTGAGGTTGCATCTTCCGTAGGGACTACAAAACCTTGAGTAATTTCTGGATATTCACCATTACCGTAACCATCCCAGAAGAGGGATTCAAATTCTGCACCATTCATACTAAGTACACCGTCTGGATTTGCTGTCACATCCCAACCAGAACCGTATTCTGGCTCTGAAACTGTCACAAGTGCATCTAACTCAACTCTGACATCAGTTGTCTCTTCTGGATATAGATAAACAACTGGCTTCGCACACTCCGCTTGTGGACCATACTTTGTATGAGTTAACACGTGCTGAAAGCCAAACTCATCGACATAGATAATCACACCACCCTCATCAATAAAGTCACTCTTCGTAATTTGACCCGTTTCAGTTTTCTTCGTTGCAGTGTTGTATTCGTAGTAATTTCTAGTGTCTCCCTCAGTAAACAATCTAGTGATCACATACTGATTAGGATCAGTAACTTTGTAAACTGGCTCTTGATTAATAGTGTAACCAGCTAAGAGCAAGCCTTCTTCTGGTATTTTAGTACTCATTGTCTCAGGACCTCCTCCTCCACAACTACTCAGCCCATCCGTCCTGTACGGACTTTCGTTATTTGTTCCGTCTAGCCAGCCAATTTTAGGAACTCTGTCATCCCAGATAAAGTCTGGTTTGTAATGGAGTGAAAGCATTAAGCCACCTGCCAAACGAACAGCGTAGTCAAGATCTTTTGTATTTCCCTCGCCAATATTTCGCAGTCCACGAAAGGCTGGACCATATTCAGTTTCAGCAAAAAATTCTGTGACTTGACCGTTTTCTTGCTCAGTAAGGTTGTAATATGTGTCTGCAAAAAATGATGGTCCACTTTGTAACATTCGACCGCTACCCAGGCGGGCAGAAAAATCAACGTCACTGATCACAATCTTCTCTGGAATTTGATGGGCGTCGAGTGTGAAATCTTCATCGATCCTTACTTTATTTGATAAAGCGAAACCAAAGTAATCTCCAGTTAGCTTATTGGTCGACTGTGCCCTGAGGAATGTATAGGAATCAGTATCACTCCCAATAAAATAGAGCATAGAGTTTGTGCAACCCATTTCACAATATGGTACGAACGTCACATAAAGAGGTTTATCGTTCACAGTTCCAACTTGGTAATATTGAAATTTTTTATCTTTGAGCTGATATTCTTCTGCTACTGAAAAGAGCTGCAGGTCACCTACTGAGGTCGGGTGTTCTTGCCAGACAACACCATCTTGGGACACTAGTTTTTTATAGTAGTTATCATATTTAGCAGGATCATTGCTAAGAGTATGTACAAAGACCTTTTCACCAGATGCAGGCTTTAACTCTTCTTCATCGCTTTCTGTATCAAAATTAAGTACTTGATCAGACTCATTTTCTTCAATACCTACTGGGATTTGGATATTTATCTCCTTTTCTACAGTGGCGGTTTGGACGTAGATATACGCCGCAGCTAGAATTAAACACCCCAAAACGACACTTCCAGCTATTAAATAAGTTGTTTTATGAGATTCTTGCACACCTGTCTCGACTACCTCCTCCAAAGGAGGTTCAGTATTTAAATTATTTTCTACTTCTGTGAAGTTATTTTGATCCTGATTCATAAAATATAATGTTAACTATTGTAAATAATACCATTTGTATAGTTCAAAAAGACTTAGTTAATCCAAAAACGTCAAATGGTAATAACTCTTGATGCATAAGGATCCTTTTTCTGATATTATGAAATTAATCCATTCATTGGAGGGGGATGTCTCATCTGAGCATCGTAGAGAGCCAGCGCAAGCTGGTTTTTCTATATCTAACTAATCAGCTTAACTCCAAAACCCTTTGTTTGCTTACTGTTGTATGGATGCTTTCTGATCTTTGGATGTACTGTTTCTAGTACTTCTTTTGTAAAATTTTCACTTAAAGAATCAACAATGTCATACTTGTAGAGTGTAAGAAATTTCATCGGAGCAGCCAACATATCCGACATCTCTAGACCGCAAACCCTAGCTTCTTTTGTTTCAAGTTTTAACTTCTTGCTCGTTAATCTATTCTGAACTACTGAGTCACTTACGAAATTTGTACCATTTGCATAAAATCTTTCGAACTCACTCTGTAACGCTCTATCTTCCTTTTTCCCTCTTGCCTCAGCCAAAACGTCACCCCTAGAATTTCTTTGAGAAAGGAATTTTACATACCTTTCCAGCAAGACATTTAAACACTAATGGTATGGGTGCATAGCAGAATCTCCATATCGTTCCAAATGAGTTTTTTTATCCAATACGATACAGCATAAGCTGTAATCACATTCACTCAGCAGACTCAGGTATTTTGAATTAAATCCTTCTCTTGTTTCTTCATCATTAAGAATATGAAATTCACCGCTACCACAAACAACATCGACATAGTGAAAAGAGGCTGGATAGTCAGCGTCTGTAGTAAAAACAGATCGCAATTCCTCCCATCTAGGAATTAAAACTTCCTGGTTAACAGATGCAGACACTATTACCCCAGAAAGACAGAGGTATCTTTTTTTGACTTCATCAGAATTATTGTAGTGATGAGTTCCAGATTCATCGATATATAACCTATAGAGATCGTCCATCATTGAATTATAATGTAAAGCAAAGTAAAGTAAACAAATGGGTCAGTTAAGTTACTCCAATAAAGATACTCAGGCCTTCGAAAGTCTTATGTCTCAAGGACCACTCGGTCGCAGAGCTTTGTACGCAATGCAGTACTTATTTTTGAGAAAAGATTTTCACGAGTTAGTTCAAAAGATTAGAGAAGATATGGAAATACCATCCAACGGTTTTGATGTTCCAACTGAGGGTAAAGCAGAATTTCCATCGGTCGTACACGAAAAGCGTAGCGAGATCGAAAATTACACCATCTCTTGCGGACTACTGAAGCATTTGCCTAATATGTTCCTTGCAGACAGTTTCTACACTGAACTTATCAGTGAGTACGTTTTGTTTAATGATTTCCACGGAGGATACAAAGGAAAATTTGCTCTAGTCTCTTTTGAATATTATGAGAATATGGACGGAACTGACGATCAACGTGAGCCAATTGAATTGCGAATAGAACTACCAGTTTCTGCAAAAAAGGATGAGCTGATTGATTTTATAAAAAATAATTGGCATAAGTTTGAAAATACGCCTGGGCTTAAAGCAAAAGACAAAGTCAGATTTAAGCCCCGCAAGAACTTCTTTCGTGATTTGAGAATACTGAACAAGTATATTGAGATTGAAAGTCTCTCACGTCAGGAGCGCAGGGATCGTGGAATTGTATATATCGATATGGAAGTACAGAGAGTACTGCGTGAAGAAGGAATGGAAGATGTTCCTGACGATGGAACAATACGAGCATTAGTGAATCGACTTAAGGACGATATTAAAGATAAAAATTCATTCTTTAAGGAAATTGAAGATGACCCAATTGAGGAGCTACCTGAGACAAAATCATCAGATATTGATGATTTCTAGTTACATATAAGCCAAGGGTTTATATGTAACATCGTGACATATAAAGCTGGTCCTTAAACCCAGTTTTTTATTTGCGCCAGAAAACTTATTGTTATCTGCAAGCTTATGTTAGATGCAGAAAAACAGACAGGAGCAGAAAAAGAGATACATAGCTTGTATCGACTCTTTGACCTGCTCTATCAAATCGAAAGACGTCTGCACTCGGATAAGCGATTATCAGGAGAAAAACTTGTCTCCGAAGGACGGGCCTTCGGAGACTCTTGAAGCATCACCATAAGTATTTCTTCTTTTTTTGCAAGCTCTAAAAAACTTGTGCTTACCTTCCTCACCGTACGTGTTTCCGCAGACTTAACCGG
>Ga0306901_1000204_pt1 | contig 29479 bp, 28 predicted proteins | sample AntRauMFilla3767_FD_190431 | JGI IMG/M metagenome (GOLD analysis project Ga0306901, IMG submission 190431) | Saline lake microbial communities from Rauer Islands, Antarctica - Metagenome Filla 3 #767 (v2) (version 2) | ecosystem: Environmental > Aquatic > Non-marine Saline and Alkaline > Saline ... | reverse complement strand
GGCTCTGGCTCTGGCTCTGGCTCTGGCTCTGGCTCTGGCTCTGGCTCTGGCTCTGGCTCTGGCTCTGGCTCTGGCTCTGGCTCTGGCTCTGGCTCTGGCAAGGGTGCCGGTTCGGCCAGAGATTTGTCAACTGGTTCTTCTGCAGTTTCTTCAACAGCGTCTTCAAAAGAATGCTCAAGCGCCTCTTCAGCCTGCTCGTCTTTTTCCTGTTGCTTATCCTTGTCTTTGTTTTTGTCTTTTTTAAAAAACCAGATCATAAAATCTGTCCGATCATTGTTTTGTTATCATGTCCGGTCAATCTTGCCCTGACCAACTGGCCCGGGGCAAGCTTTTCTTCATCTTCAAACCGAACGGGTAGAAAATGCGGCGTATGTCCGGCATTGTTTTTCTCAATTAAGACCTCGACCTCGCGCCCTGTATGCTCTGTTAGCCGTTTGATCAGTTGGGCATCGCCCTGATCACGCAGCATTTTGGCGCGGCTTTTACGGCGCGGTGGATAAACCTGCGGCATTTTGGCCGCCGGCGTGCCGTCGCGTTCCGAATACGGGAAAACATGCAAATAAGTCAGATCGCATTCCTCGACAATCCGGCGCGTATTTTCAAACATTTCATCGGTTTCTGTTGGAAATCCGGCAATAATATCAGCGCCAAAGACAATATCGGGGCGAAGCCTACGGGCCTTGGCACAGACATCAATAACATCCTGCCGCAAATGCCGCCGTTTCATACGTTTAAGAATCATATCATCGCCAGCCTGCAGGCTGAGATGCAAATGCGGCATCAAACGTGGTTCATTTTCAAATAACAGCCACATATCTTCATCAATCTCAACCGGATCCAGCGAAGATAAACGCAAGCGCGGCAATTCGGGAACCAATGCCAGCAAGCGGCGCATCATTTGTCCCAGCCGCGGTTTACCGGGCAGATCTGCGCCGTAAGAGGTCACATCAACGCCGGTCAGCACGACCTCTTTATAGCCCTGTTCGACCAGCATTCTGACTTGCGTTACGATTTCACCAATCGGTACCGATCGGGAATTGCCGCGGCCATAAGGGATAATACAGAATGTACAGCGGTGATCGCAGCCATTTTGAACCTGCACAAAGGCACGGGCATGGCCATCAAAACCGCTGATCAAATGCCCCGCCGTTTCTTTAACAGCCATAATATCATTGATTTTAAGACGTTCAGTACCGTTCGGGTTCCAGCTTTCGGCTTTTAATTTCAGATCGTTGCCAATCACCTGATCAATTTCCGCCATGGCCGTAAAGCTTTTGGGGTCAATCTGGGCCGCGCAACCAGTGACAATAATCTTGGAATTGGGGTTTTCACGGCGAGCCTTGCGGATCGCCCGTCTGGCCTCACGCTCGGCCTGTTTGGTGACAGCGCAGGTGTTAAAGATAATCGCATCTGTCATACCGGCATCTTCGGCATGATGGCGCATGACTTCGGATTCATAGATATTCAGCCGACAGCCGAATGTCACGATATCCACGCCCTTTGGGCTGGCCTTGATTTTCTTTTCCTCGGTCATAAGCGATTATGTAACATAAATTACCGGTAAAATCTATTACTTCTTCGAGCCTTTTGTGGCGAAATCAGGCATATGGAAAGGCATCATGCCGGAATTTGGATTTCACCCTTATAGACATAGGTTGCCGGCCCTGCCATAAATAGCTCGTCCGTATCAATATCCCAGTTAAAGGTCAGAACGCCGCCATCTAGCTGGACCATGGCCTGACGACCGATAAAATCGCGGCGGTGGGCGGCAATAACGGCGGCAGCTGCCCCGCTGCCGCAGGCGCCGGTAATACCGACACCACGTTCCCAGACGCGCATACGCAGCGTATGTTCATCAACAATATGGACAACTTCGACATTGGTTTTATTGGGAAACATCGAATGCGTTTCGACCATCGGGCCATAACGCTCCAGATCCACTTGATCGGCATCGGGGACAAAAAACACCGCATGCGGATTGCCCATATTAACCGCACAGGGATTTACCAAAGGCCCAACCTGTAAATCAATCGCAATCGTATCAAAATTTTCCGCCAGCGGGATATCCTGCCAATCCAGACGGGGTTTTCCCATATTGACGGTAATAACCTCCCCCTGTCCTGTGGCCTTTAGCACACCCGCGACTGTTTCTATTGCACAGCTGGATTGATCTTTTTCGTCCATAATCAGTTTTGCGACACAACGGGTGGCATTGCCGCAGGCCTCGGCCTCGCTCCCGTCGCAATTAAGAATACGCATAAAGGTATCGGTATCCTTGTTTTTAGCAGGCTCCAGCAGGATCAACTGATCAAAACCAACCCCATGCCGGCGGTCACCCCATTGGCGAATCTGTTCGTCCGTAAGGGATATTGATACCGCGCGCGTATCAATAATCATGAAATCGTTACCAAGACCGTGCATTTTATGGAAGGAGATATCCAAAGTGACCCCACTTGTTCTACTTTACCTTACAACAGGTTATTTCCTGTTATTTAACACAATCCTGCAGTTGCGATCTACGAAAAATTTAATTTCAGCATTGCAACCTTCAAGAAAATTCGCCTATACTCTGACCCATTAACCGTAAAAACAGGATTATTAAAATGAAAAAATCAGTTGCACACACTTCTGTGTTCGTCGGCGCAATTGCCGTTATCGCTTTTTTCTCGTCACTTTTCATCGTGCCGGATTTTGCGCAGGCTAGCGACAGCACAACTGTTGTCAAAAGCACAACAGCCACGACCATGACAGAAATCGATGTCGAATCAATCATGAAAGACCGGGTTCTGGGTGATGCTGATGCCCCCGTTACAGTTATCGAATATGCATCTATGACCTGTATGCATTGCGCCGAGTTTCATAATGCGGTGCTGCCGACCCTGAAGAAAGACTTGATCGATACCGGTAAGGTTCGTTTCGTATTTCGGGAATTTCCACTGGATGCTGTTGCCCTTCGTGCCAGCATGATGGCGCGTTGCGCCCCCGAAGATAAATTTTCAGGCCTGATCGAAGTTCTGTTCGCCAACCAGAAACGCTGGGTTGGTGCCGATGATCCGATCGCTGCCATGAGCAAGCTTGGCAAACTGACCGGCCTGTCAGAGGAACGGATCAATGCCTGCCTTGGCAACAGCGAGCTTGAAACCGCTATTTTAAAAAGCCGTCAGGATGCGGCTGCAAATTATAAAGTAAACGCAACGCCAACATTTGTATTTAACGGTGGCGCTGAAGTCGAAAGCGGTGTTATTCCGGCTGATGACTTTAAAAAGATTGTCGAAAAACTGTCCCGCTAATAAGCGGGCAGTATCGCCGATCCAAACCATATAACATTGGGGTAGAACGGACTGTATGGTTCAGTTTAACAAACTTCGTCTGACGGGTTTTAAATCCTTTGTCGAGACCACGGATCTTGAAATAGGTCATGGCCTGACCGGTATTATCGGGCCGAATGGCTGTGGCAAATCGAATCTGGTCGAAGCACTGCGTTGGGCAATGGGCGAAACCTCGGCCAAGCGTATGCGCGGATCAGGCATGGAAGACGTTATCTTTAACGGCACCGACCGCAGGCCGGCCCGCAATATTGCCGAAGTCAGTCTCTGGCTGGATAATTCAAAACGCGAAGCTCCGGCTGAATTAAACCATGCTGACGAGCTTGAAATCATCCGTAAGATTGAACGTGATCACGGCTCGGCCTATAAGGTCAATGGTAAAACCGTTCGGGCCAAGGATGTCCAGCTTCTGTTTGCCGATGTGTCGATCGGGGCCAATTCTCCGGCGCTGGTCTCACAGGGGCGGGTTGCCGATCTGATCAATGCCAAACCGACCCAGCGTCGCCTGATTCTTGAAGAAGCCGCCGGTATTTCGGGCCTTCACGCCAGACGGCACGAGGCTGAGCTTAAACTCCGCGGCGCTGAAACCAACCTGACCCGGGTCGAAGACGTCGTCGGCCAAATGGAAACACAGCTTGGTGGATTACAAAAACAAGCCCGTCAGGCCGCACGCTACCGCAATCTCAGCGGCCATATTCAAAAAGCCGAAGCCAGCGTGCTTTACTTGAAACACAAAACAGCGATCACCGCCGTTGATCGTGCCAGAGCCGCTTTTAACGAGGCCGAAAATATCGTCCGCGAACTGACCGTTACCGTCACCCAGCGTAGTACGGAACAAACAGATACGGCAGGTGTGCTGCCAGACCTCCGCAAGGCCGAGGCCGAAGCTGCCGCCACATTACAGCATCTGAAAATCACCTACGGCCAGATCGAAAGCGAAGAAGAACGGCTCGAGGCTGAAACAGCGCGGACCACATCACAGTTAATGCAGATCAAGGCCGATCTTGATCGCGAAACCCAGTTGACTATCGAGGCGACTGAGACCGTCAGCAAGCTGACCGGGCAACTGGCCGAGACGCAGATCGATCCAGAAGCTGAAACAGAAAAACTGAATGCCGTTGGCCGTGAAAAAGAAAACAAAGAGCAAAGCGTTACCAAGCTTGATGAAAAAACCTCTGCCCTGACTGAAGATCTGGCGGCACGTACCGCAAAACGCGATAGTCTGGAACAACAGATTTCAAACGCACACGCGACCATTGAACGGTCAGAACGCCAGCTTGAAGATTTAAAGGTGCAAAAGGAAAATCTCCTCGCCGATACACCCGAACAAGACCAGATCAAAGAGCTTGAAAATGCCGTTGAAAATCTGGTTAAAGCCTATAATGCCGCCCGCGATAAACGCCGCGCGCTTGAAGAACAAAAAACCAGCGCCGAAGAGTCCGCCGAAACGACGCTGGAAACCTACCAGAAATGTCAGCAGAACTATACCAAGCTGAATGCCGAAGCAGATACACTGCATAAACTGCTTTATACTGAAAAGGCCGAGGATTATCCGCCGGTTATTGACAGCGTTACCGTTGAAGGCGGCTTTGAAAAAGCCCTGGCCGCGGCGCTCGGCGATGATCTGCAGGCTGCCTTGAATGATGAAGCGCCAATACACTGGCAGGCCCTGCCCGCCTATGAAGCGCCGCCGGCATTGCCCAAAGGTGCGACATCTGTTCTTGATCTGGTCGATGCGCCGCCCGCATTAGAACGTTGCCTGTCCCAGATTGGTGTTACCGATACCAGCGATCAGGCGCGGGCATTGATGGAAAAACTAAAGCCCGGACAGTGCCTTGTCACCAAAAGCGGTGCTGCCTTCCGCTGGGATGGGCTATCAATTCGTGATGATGCCATTTCACCATCAGCCCAACGCCTTGAACAGCGCAACCGTCTAAAAGACATGCAAAGCGATCTTGAGGCCGCAGCCATTCAACTTAAAAAAGCAGAAGAAGAACGCGATAAAAGCCGTAAAAAACGCGCCGATATCGAAGAAAAACTGCAATCTGCCCGACAAGAGGCGCTGGATGCCGAACGTGTCGTTGAAGACACAAGGGCCGAGCTTGATACCCTTAAACGCGATACCAGCAAAACGACCGAGACCCTGTCACGGCTCAGCGTCGAAATAGATACCACCCATAATTCGCTTGAAAGCCAAAGAAACGCGCTTAAAACGCTGGAACAGGACTTCAAAGCCCTGCCCGCAGAGGATGGTGGTCGTGAGAAACTGGTAGAACTGCGCGAAAAACTAAATGCCGAACGCGGCGCGCTGCTGGAATTACAATCCCAGCTTAACCAGATTATCAGCGAAAAAGACCAGCGCGAGCAACAGATCGTTGCTTTTAAACGTGATATTGAAAACTGGAACACCCGCAAGGCCCAGTCGCAGAGCCGGGTTGAGGAACTCAGCCAGCGCAAAGCGGAAATTGAAGCCGACCTACAGTCTTTGACCAGCCGGCCAGATGAAATAACCGGCAAGAAAGATGCCTTGCGCGATCAAATCGCCGCCGCCGAACAGGCGCGAAATGCGGCCGCCGATAAACTGGCCGCTGCCGAGAATGATAATCTTGAATACCAGCGCGCCTTGAAAGAGGTCGAAAGCAAGCTTGCAGATGCCAGAGAAAGCCGCGCCATGGCGCAAGCCGCTGTCAGCACGGCCAAACAGGCGCTCGAAACCATTGAAGCGCAAATCGATGAAAAGTTCAGCTGCGCTGCCCATCATTTACTTGAGAAGGTCGAGCTGAAAGCCGAAAATCTTGATGATGAAGACATCGATAAGCTAAACTCCAAACTGGAACGTCTGGTGCGTGAACGCGAAAATATGGGCCCCGTTAATCTTAGGGCCGAAGTCGAAAGTCAGGAGCTGCTGACCCAGATGGAAACCATGCAAAGCGAGCGTGATGATCTTTTGGCGGCCATTACCCGCCTGCGTCAGGGTATCAGCAAGCTTAACAAAGAGGCACGGGAACGGCTATTGATTGCCTTTGAAACCGTAAATCAGCATTTCGCCGAATTGTTTCAGGTTCTGTTCGGTGGTGGCAGCGCCCATCTGGAATTAACCGATGCTGATGATCCGCTTGCCGCCGGGCTTGAGATTTATGCCCAGCCGCCAGGTAAAAAACTGCAGATCCTCTCGCTCTTTTCCGGTGGTGAGCAGACTTTAACGTCCATTGCTCTGATTTTTGGTATGTTCCTGACCAATCCCGCCCCGATCTGCGTCCTTGACGAGATTGATGCACCGCTTGACGAAAGCAATGTTGACCGGGTCTGCACGCTGCTGGAAAAAATGGCGAATGATGGCAATACACGCTTCATTGTCATCACCCATCATCGTATGACCATGGCGCGGATGAACAGGCTTTACGGTGTTACAATGAGCGAGAGGGGTGTTTCACAGCTGGTTTCGGTTGATATGTCGCAACCGGATCTATTCAAAGACAGTGAAGCGGCCTAGATTAATATATCACAGACAATTTTTTTTAATATAAAAGAACTTTACCTACGAGACGAACAAGATATGCTATACTTAATCATTAAGGGGTTTTGATCTATGAAATCTATTAAACTGATATTTTTTCTGACATTAGCGGCATTCGCGACGCTAACTATATCTGCGAGTGCCAATCCTTCCATGCCAGCAGCTGATCCACCCAAGCTGAAAGACACATGCCTTGTTATAGGCACTGTTTTAAAACTGGAAAGGCGACTGAATGCACCTTATAGCTCTACGCCAAGTATTTTTAATAATAGTTATCAGCGCCTGACTGTACGCTTATCAGAAATTCAGATTCATGAAAAATACCGGAATAAAATGGAATCAGAGTGCGATAGATTTATCATTGGCGAAGAGGCGTATTTTAAACTGTGTTCTGCAAACCAACCACGCCCAGGTCAAATGATTTCGGGCATTGCGGCCAGCATTCCTGCAAATAACAATCAGGAAGTCTGTTTGTTTGATGTTAAAAACATAGGTAAAAACACCCTCGATAAATAGTCAGCTTCAGCTGTACTCTATTTACAAGGTAATCTCAGGCTTATCTTTACTTAAGGCAATAATTCCGGCCAGAACGATCAGCGTTATCGTCCAAAACAAGATATACCAGAACATTGCCTGTCCGGCGCGCTTTTGTTCATACCACTGTCTTGGACGGATACCTTTGAGCAAGAAAACAAGTTTGGCTGAAAGATTAATACAGACAATATTCACCACCAATAACAATGTCGCCCCCATAGCGGCTGAATAGTCACCGGCGCCCAGCATCAGTCCGGTAACCGTCGCAGGCGGTAACAAGGCCACAGCGACCATAACGCCGACCATGCCACTCGCAACACCGCCCAACAAAGACAAAACCCCCGCAGCCCCCGAGGCAATCGCCAGAATCATCCCCCCGTAACTGACCTCGGTGCGGGATAAGATTTCTTCTGATCCCAGATCATCAGGCCATAAAAAGCCAATAATAGACCCTAATAACAGAACAATAACAAGACCACTGACATTGGTAAAAATAGCCCGGGTCATGAGCTGTATATCACCCAGCGCTGTTGCCAATGCCAATGCCAGATTTGGGCCCAGCATAGGCGCAATCACCATCGCGCCGATAACAACCGCAACATTTCCTTCCATAAGGCCGATTGCCGCAACAATAGTCGATAACACGACCAACGCAAAGAAATTGGGGCTTACTTCCGTACCGCGACTGATTTTATTATAAATTTCTTCCCGGCCCAATTCGGAGAAACCGTGATATTTTTCGCTCGACTTGCCCTTTTCTTCATCCTCTGCCCGCGGCCAGACCGAAGATACAGGGATCGTCACAAGACGGGTTCTGGATTTTCGATCAAGCCCCGGTGATTCTTGGGGAAAAGAATCGCCCATAAAGGTTTCGACCTTATCTGTCAGCTTCTGGGCATTAGATGTTTTGACCAAAATCTCACAAAAAACCATATCCGCATGTTTCTCAATCTGCCAGTAATCCAGAATTGACGGGTCTTTTAACAGCTCTTTGAGCTGTTTATCGTAGTTATGCTCAACATGTAGCTGCAGAATACGGTAACTCATGCGCTTCTCCAAAAAATTAAGGCTCAAATCACGAAAAAAAAGATTTCCCTTCAATTTGAACCGCTCTATCGCATAATATAGACCAGAATTGAAAAGGAAATACCATGTTCTTCTTTAAAGCTACACCGCTGTGGAAACAAATGCTATGGGGGATTCTTCTTGGCCTGACTGTCGGGCTGATCCTTTCGCCCCATGCTGGCGCCGTTGTTAAAGAAGAAACGGCCAATATCATTGCCGAATGGTTAGCGCTGCCCGGCGGGGTTTTTCTGGCGCTGATTAAAATGATCATTCTGCCTTTGATTATTGCCTCGATCACACTTGCGATTGCTGACAGCAAGAATCTGGACGCCCTTAAGACCAAAGGCACCTGGATTGGGTTATATTTCGTCGGCACAACGACGATTGCTGTTATGATCGGTATTTTACTCTCCGGTCTGATTGAACCCGGGCAATATATTGATCCTGCACTGGTGCTGACCGAAGAGGCCCTTGCCAACCGCAATACGATGCCCGATTTCGGCAGTGACAGACCTAACCTGCCGAGCCTGTTGCTCGGGCTTTTACCTGATAATCCGGCAAAGGCGATGGTTGAATACAGCATGCTACAAATTGTCATTGCCTCGATCATCACTGGTATTGCCCTGCTTTCTTTGCCTGATAGCAGATCAAAACCCATCATCGACTTGCTACAGGCCGCACTGGATGTTGCGATGCGCATCGTATTCTGGGTTATGAAGCTGGCACCAATGGCCGTATTTGGCTTTCTCGCCCATCTTGCCGTACAGATGGGGCCGGACACCCTGATCGCGATGTCCGCCTATATCGGAACGGTTATTGCCGGATTGCTCTGCATGTTGGTGCTTTATATGGTCATTCTGTTTTTTGCGGCGCATCGTAATCCCTTCGATTTTTTCAAGAAAATCCGTGAAGCGCAGATACTGGCCTTCTCGACCTCAAGCTCGGCTGCAACCATGCCGATCAGCTTGAAGGTTGCCGAAGAAAAACTGGATATCTCTCCGGAAACAGCCGGATTTATCATTCCGCTTGGTACGACCATCAATATGGACGGTACCGCGGTCTATCAGATCATTGCCGCCTTGTTTCTGGCACAGGTTTTTGGCGTTGACCTTACCTTTATGCAGATCGCCCTGTTATCCGTGACAATCATCGGTGCCTCTATCGGTTCACCTGGAAGCCCCGGGGTCGGGCTGGTTATTCTCTCGGGTGTTCTGGCCAGTATCGGCATTACGGCTGGCGGCATCGCCATGATTCTGGCCGTTGACCGGATTCTGGACATGTGCCGAACAGTTATAAATGTCACAGGAGACTTGACAGCAGCAGCCGTGATGGATAAATGGTTACAGCATGACCGACATAACAGTGACAGCCCTGTATAAATTTACGCCGCTTAGCGATCTTGACGATTTGCGGTCAAAAATTTACCGCGCCTGCATTGATCACAAGATCAAAGGCACCATTCTGCTTGCCCATGAAGGTATCAACGGTACCATCGCCGGACCGGAAAGCGGTATTCAATCAGTATTATCTTTTTTTCAAACCCTACCCGGCCTTGCCGATCTTGACCATAAAGAATCTGCCGCCAAAGACTATCCATTCTATCGGATGAAAGTCAGGCTTAAAAAGGAAATTGTCACCATTGGATTGCCACAGGTAGACCCCAATCGAACAGTTGGCACATATGTCGATCCCGAAGACTGGAACGCAGTTATCTCTGACCCCGAGACCATATTAATCGACACCCGCAATGATTACGAAATCGCCATTGGCAGTTTTAAAGGCGCGGTTGATCCGGATACGGCAAGCTTCCGCGACTTCCCTGAATATGTCGAACAGAACCTCGACCCGAAAAAGCACAAAAAAGTCGCCATGTTCTGCACTGGCGGTATCCGCTGCGAAAAAGCGTCAAGCTATATGAAACAGCTTGGCTTTGAAGAGGTCTATCATTTAAAAGGCGGAATTTTAAAATATCTCGAGAATATTAAACAGACGGACAGTCTTTGGCAGGGCGAATGTTTTGTCTTTGATCAGCGCGTTTCTGTCAAACACGGGCTGGAGCTTGGCCGTTTTGACCAGTGCCATGCCTGTCGCCGACCGATTTCAGATACGGACAAACAGTCAGAATTCTATGCTGAAGGCGTTTCCTGCCCGCATTGTCATGATCAGATGACAGAAGCCCAGAAAAAACGTTTTTCCGAACGCCAAAAACAGATTGAACTGGCCCGCCAGCGCGGGGAAGTTCATATCGGCGAAAATCAAAACCAGATCAAAGATAAAGCCTGAATCAGCGCGGACGATGCTTCCGGAGGTTAGCTATCTTTTTTGCTCTCTCATTCAACATCTTTTCTGTGATATCCTGCGCTGTTTCTTGCTTATCTTTTTTGCTATCGCTATTGCCAAACAACATTTTCGGTACAGTCACGAAAGCGCCCGCAAACATTATAACCACTAAGAAAAAGCCCAAGCCGTTCTTTTCTTCTGCCTCTTTCTTTTCAAGAGCACAGTCCTGTACCTTAGCTTTAAACGCTGATTTTAAGGGCTGGCCATTTTCAATCCCCATTTCCTGACGGCATTCGAAATACCGGCTGGCTTCGGATTCCTCCATGCCTTCGGCAATGGCTTCCTTGGGAGAGAGTGCTAACAGTTGATATTCTTTAGACGTCTTATCAAGACAGTCCATGATTTCATCAACTTTTGACAGACGTATGCTTTTATCTTGATCTTGCTGTAGACCGCTTTGATCCCGGCAAAGTGAAATATGCTTTGCCGCACTTGGTTTTACGCCTAGTTTTTGTAAGTCCACAGGCTTTTTGGCAGGGTCTGCAATTGCTTCGTGCAATTCACGCGCAGAAAAGGATTCATCGTCTACTATTGATGATACAACGCCATAGGTCATTAAATTTGTTGCCGGTGATGGCCCGCCCAGGGGCAATGGCATAAAGGCATTGGCTTCCATTCCCGGCATAAGGATAGCGGCGGTAACGACGCTGGCTTTTGCCAGTCTATTAAAATAGTTTTTCATGAAATTCTCCTGTAATCAGGAGACCATAGTCAACCACTTGCGTTATGTCAATAAATTATTGACTGGCAATATCATCACGCAGGAAAATACTGTCACGCCGTGAAATGCCCAGTAACGGCCCCAGTTTGCGCATCAGGTTATCTTCATAATTATCAATAATGCCATCGGCCAGCACAATTTCCCACGCATATTTAAGGATATCTTTGCGCTGTTCATGATCAAGATCGCTGTTAATTACGCTAACAAAGCGGTGCAGGTCAACGGCGTGATGACTGTGATGTTTGGCATCTTCAATCAAATGACGGGCTTCATCCTTCGCCAGACCAAAATGACGGATCAGGATTTCATGCAGAGTCTGTTCTTCATCGCCGCCCAGTTCATGATCACTGGTCGCTGTGGTCACCAGTAAGGCGGCAATCGCGATTTTAAGCGTACCATCTTCAGCTATGTCTTTTTCTTGTACATGTTCCTGATTTAAAAATTCAGTGATCTTGCTCCACATATTTGTCCCCTTGTCCAAATGTCCTATTATCTTTAAACTATGCATCAACAACTTAAAAAACAAGGAGTATCCACCGTGCTGGCAGAGAAAACATCATCCCAACCAAATTATGACATCAACGCAGTTCTAAACCGTCTTGGCGTCGATACAAGCGCCCTTACCGGTGGTAGTCTGACTGTTCGCAGCCCGATTGATGGCGCCGAAATCGCCAGCCTGACCGAAGATACGGCGGAAAGTCTGGATCAGAAAATTACAGCCGCTCATGAAGCCTTTAAAACCTGGCGCACCACTCCGGCACCTGCACGGGGGGAGCTAATCCGCCTTCTGGGGGAAGAGCTCCGCAATGCCAAGGAAGATCTTGGCCGCGTTGTCAGCATCGAAAATGGTAAAATACTGTCCGAAGGCTATGGCGAAGTACAAGAAATGATTGATATCTGTGATTTTGCCGTTGGACTGTCGCGCCAGCTTTACGGTTTGACCATTGCTTCAGAACGTCCCGGTCACAAAATGCAGGAAAACTGGCATCCGGCTGGCGTTGTTGGCGTCATTACCGCCTTTAACTTTCCTGTTGCTGTCTGGGCCTGGAACAGCTGCCTTGCGCTTGTCTGTGGTGATCCAGTGATCTGGAAACCATCTGAAAAAACGCCTTTGACCGCGCTTTCCTGTCAGGCAATCTTTGAACGGGCCTTGAAAAAATTCGGTCAGGCACCGGACGGATTGCTCCATCTGGTCATTGGTGACCGCGACATTGGTGAGAAAATGGTTGATGATTCGCGCCTGCCGATTATCAGTGCCACCGGCAGCACCCGCATGGGCCGCGAAGTCGCCCCGAAAGTTGCCGCCCGTTTTGGTAAATCCATCCTTGAACTGGGTGGTAATAACGCCATGATCCTAACCCCAAGCGCCGATATGAAACTGGCCTTGACGGCAACTGTCTTTGGCGCTGTCGGTACCGCCGGTCAGCGTTGCACGACCCAGCGCCGGTTGATTGCCCATGAAGGTATTTATGAAGATTTCCTCGAAAAAGTCAAAGCGGCCTATAAAACTGTCCGCATCGGTAGCCCGCTTGATGCAGATACGCTGCTTGGTCCTTTGATTGACAAAGATGCCTATGACATGATGGTCAAAGCTTTGGAGAAGGCAAAAGCCGAAGGCGGCATTGTTCATGGCGGCGAACGCGTTTTAGAGGATGAATTCCCTGATGCGTATTATGTGACCCCGGCAGTCGTCGAAATGCCGGAGCACGCCGAAATCATGAAAGAAGAAACCTTTGCACCCATCATGTATTGCGTTAAATACAGCAAATTCGAGGACGCTCTCGACATGCAGAACGCTGTCCCGCAAGGGCTATCTTCCTGTATCTTTACAACCGATCTTAGGGAAGCCGAAGTCTTTACTGGTAACGCTGGCAGTGATTGCGGTATTGCCAATGTCAATCTGGGTACCAGCGGTGCTGAAATTGGTGGCGCCTTTGGCGGTGAAAAAGAAACCGGCGGTGGCCGCGAATCAGGTTCCGATGCCTGGAAAGCCTATATGCGCCGCAGCACAAATACGATCAACTATTCCAGTGATCTACCGCTCGCACAGGGCGTATCCTTTGATCTATAAGGCTTACAGTACCGTTAACGCATAAAAAATCCGGCCTTATCAGCATCTGCTTAACAAGGCCGGATTTTTTAATAATAGATCAGTGATCAGTGATCAGTGATCTGCGTGAGCATCTACGTCAGCAGAAGCATCGGCATCAACATCGGCTTCGCCTTCTTCAGCATCAGCTTCGGCATTAGTATCGGCGTCAACATCAGCACTGGCTTCAGCTTCGGCGTTTTCAGTTATTTCTTTAGCTTCTTCTACCACTTCTTCTGCTGTTTCTTCTACGGCTTCAACAGCTTCTTCGGTTGTTTCAACAGCTTCATCAGCGATTGTCGTCGCATCAACAGAAGCTTCAGCTGATGTTTCTGTTTTCATCTCGGCATGGTCATCAGCAAGTGCAGCTGTTGATGCAGAAGCTACCAAAGCAGCAGCGAAAGCAAGTGTCATAAGTTTATTCATTGTCGGAATCTCCATAGGTTAAAATTGGCATGTTTGTGCATACCCTTACACTGTACACATAAGGCCGGAATATATAATATTTTTTTCGATCTGGCCAAGTTTTTTATTAACTCCTTATTAACTTTAATATAGTAATTTTCATAACTCAGCAGTGGGCCGCTGGTTAAGGCTGCTTATTGTGTTTTAATCGGGGGGAGAACAAAACAGTGACATGCCGTAACGCTAAAGCTGCCTTAAAATGCCACATGCAATCATACTATGATCTACCCGTTAAGCCAGAACTTGTACCGGGCAGAGACATAAAACCCCGCGCAGAAATACCGCTCTGCCGCATTTTTGATGATGACCGTCTAATTTACAGCGATGATTTTATACGTCAGGTGCAGCATAGCTACTTTTACAGCAAAGTATCCTAGCCCGCATGAAGATCCGAATTGAACAGATCAATCACCAGACCATAGCCCCGATGGGCGCGTGGCGGCAGTATTTCCTGACGGATAATCCGGGCCGGTTCATGGAAGGTAAAGCTCACCTGATATCCGCCGTGCGGTAATTCACGCGCCTGATAGGATTTAACCAGCGGTGCGATGTCGGATGTCCAGCTCCGGCTTGCAGCCCAACCTGCATGCGGCAACATAACGGTCATTCCCATACGGTTATCATGTAAGGCAACTGAAAACGCGGTTTTGCCAGCCAGATCCAGTACAATTCTTGTTTTATCGACATGCTCGCCAAAACGTATCTTGGTCACTGCAGAATCTCTTTTAACAGCGGCCTGCTGTGTTGTCGCGGGCGTTGGTGTCGCCGCCTGTTGCTGATCATCAGGTGTATACATCCGGTCAAGACGCAAAGGCGGTGCCCCTGTAGTGGCTACAGATTGCGATTCCGGCATTTCTTCCATTTGATCAACTAATATCTCCAGATCCTCTTCCATACGAACAAGGCGGCCTACAGCTGGCGCCATACGGTCAAGATTATCCCGCAGTCTTTGAACTTCACGTTCAAGGCGCATAAAACGCTGTTCGGTATTTTGAACCGGTTGGGTGAATAAACGCCGGGTTTCGAGTGTCTGGCGCTTATCGGCCTGTATATTTTCGGCTGCCACAGCCTGATCACGTGTCCGATCCGGGTTATTCGCCTGTCTTACCATTTCCCAGGAACAACCACTAAGACCTGTTACCAGACATAAAACAACCAGAGTCAAAGCCGGTTTCGGCAATGATATAATGCGCTGCGGTGGCAAAGAAAAAAAGGACATAGGGCTCTCAAAGATTGGCGTTTCAGATACTTAACTATAGATATCCTAGAAGATACCGCCCCGTTGAGCAATAGGACAATCTTCATTTCTTACATCCTGATAGACCCCCGCTTGACATCTGCCTTCTTCCCCCCATCTTTAAGTATTGTACTGTTTTATAGGGCTTGACGGCAGGCATTCACCCTGGTATATTCCATAACATCAAAATGGATATTTTATTATGCGTAACACAATTTTAAAGACAATCATCATCGGCGGGCTGGCTTTCGGCTTTAGTGCTCCGGCCAACGCCGCACTGGAAAATTATAAGCTGTCTTATGATGTCTATGCTGGCGGCATGCACGCCTTACGTTCTACTTACGAGAAAGAAAGAGATGATGATCAGTATGATGTACTGGTCACAGCCGAAACCAATGGTCTTATAGGCCGCCTATTTCCTTGGGCAGGGGCTTATGAATCAACCGGGCTTGTCCACAGCTCCGACCTTACGCCTTTGGAACATAACTCTATCAGCAGCTGGAAGCAGAACAAAACCACCAAAAAACTCGTCTTTGATAAAGGGGAAGCGACAAAGCTGATTAAAAAAGAAAACGGCCAGACTGAAACCAAAACAGATTTTAAACCTGTTCTCGTGCAAAATGCCTCCGATATGCTCACCGCCATTATGCTTGCCTTTCAGGATATTGACCAGACCGCCAGCTGTAATACCAGCATTCCGGCTTTCGATGGCAAACGTAAATTCAATATTCGTTTTAGCGAAAGCAAGCAGGCTTATATTGAAAAATCAAAATACTCGGTCTTTAGCGGTCCGGCATTGAAATGCACGGTTACGGTTGAACCTGTCGCCGGCTTTAGGGAAAAAGATATGGGCAAAGGCTGGATGGCTATTCAAAACCATACCCGCAAACGGGGACGCCTGCCGGAAATCTGGTTCGGCCGCCTGCATGATAACGGCGAACTGGTTCCGGTTCGTATGGAAATTTCCAGTAATTACGGCGGTGTTGTCGGTCATTTAACGGATATGAATATACCGGGATTATCCAAACTGTCTCCGGCTGCAGGTGGCGCTGAATAGACTGCCTGTATTGTCGGCAATCTCTTATATAAAACGATTGCAATCCTGACCGTAAACCTACATAGTTTTCTCGTTTCACAGATAAATATCAGGATTTCATGTACACCGCTCTTATAGCCTTTTTTAGTGTTTCTTTGGTTTTCTCCTTTTTATGCTCCCTTTGGGAAGCTGTGCTGTTAAGTATATCGCCTTCCTATATGCAGGTTAAATTGAACGAAGGCGGCAAGATAGGCGCGATTTTACAGGATTTTAAATTCAATATTGATCGCCCTCTTGCCGGTATTCTGACCTTGAACACGATTGCTCATACCATCGGCGCCATCGGCGTCGGCCAGGAAGCCACAAAGATATGGGCCGATAGCAGCCCCATCATTACAGGCTTTGTTATTCCGGCCTTAATGACCGCTGCTATTTTAATTTTCTCGGAAATTATTCCAAAAACCATTGGCGCCACAAACTGGAAGCTATTTGCTCCCTTTACCGTGCGCAGCTTAAATATTCTCTTGAAAATACTGGCGCCGATTATCTGGATCTGCCAATTAATTACTCAGATTTTCAAATCAGATAAAAACGCGAGCATTTTTTCCCGTACTGATTTTCTGGCCATGGCACAGATCGGGACAGAGGAAGGCCACCTTGATGAAGCGGAAACAAAATTGATCCACAACCTGCTTCATTTCAAAAAATACAGCGCCCGTGAGGTTATGACCCCAAGAACAGTCACTGTCTTCGCCGATCAGAATATAACAGCCCGTGAATTTTATGATCAACACAAAGAGCTTAGCTTTTCCCGTATTCCTCTGCTGGAAACGGCGGGAGATAGTGCAGTCGTCGGCTATGCCTTAAAAGACGATATTTTAGAATGCCTGATCAACAATAAAGGTGACACCCAACTCAAAGAGCTGAGAAGAGATATTCTCACCGTTTCAGATCATTATAATACCTTTCAGATCTTCAATGATTTTATAGACAAAAGTGAACATATCGCCCTGGTCGTTGATGAATATGGAAGCATGAGCGGTATTATAACCATGGAAGACATCATCGAAACGCTTTTGGGTTCTGAAATTGTCGATGAGACTGATGTTACCATCGATATGCAGGAACTGGCGAAAAAGCGTTGGAAAAAACAGATTAAAAAATCCAGCACCGTTATTGAATAAGCTTATGATACAGACCACGCTGCGCTTGCCGCGTTTTTCCGACTGAAACACTTTGCAACATTCTGTGATTTGTCTTGTCTTTCATCGCATGCCATGTTCAATAAGGTTATTAAACGTATTCTCGGACCTTTACACCATGTCTCATAAACTTGCCTGTATCATTCTGGCGGCCGGCCAAGGCACAAGAATGAAATCGGATATTCCAAAACCGCTCCATCCTATTGCCGGTCAACCGATGATCCGCCACGTCATCAATGCCTGCAAAGCCCTGGATGCCGACAAAATCATTACGGTTCTGTCTGCGGACAGCGCAGCGTTGGAAGCTGAAGTCAAAGACTGCATCATTGCCCGTCAACCTGTTGCCAATGGTACCGGCGGCGCTGCCTTGGCTGCCAAAGGGGCTCTGGATGGGTTTGAGGGTGATATTCTAGTCGTTTTCGGGGATATACCGCTAATCAAAACCGAAACTTTGCAGAACATGATCAATACCCGTCATAACACGCCGGAGACCGGCATTGTCTGTTCCGCCTTCGAGGCTGCCGATCCGACCGGGTATGGCCGGATGATCCTTCATGACGATGGTACGATTGACCGCATTGTCGAAGAAAAAGACGCCAGCGCCGAGGAACGCCAAATTACTCTCTGTAATGGTGGGGCAATGTGCGCAGATGGCACCAGACTGTTTAACTGGCTGGAGCAAATCGGCAATGATAATGCCCAAGGCGAATATTATCTGGTTGATCTGCCAAAAATCGCGCGCCGCGATGACCGCATGACCCGTATCGCCCATATCTCTGAAACCGAAACCGCAGGGGTTAATTCCAGAATAGATCAGGCGCGGGTCGAAAAACTATTTCAGACCCGAAAACGCGCAGAATTCATGACCGGTGGCGTCACCTTGATAGACCCCGATACGGTTTATTTCAGCGCCGATACCCGTATTGACGCTGATGTCACAATCGGCCCTAATGTCTTTATCGGCCCCGGTGTTACCATTGAATCCCATGCTGTTATCCACCCGAATAGCCATCTTGAAGGGGTTATCGTCCGCAAAGGCGCCATAATCGGGCCTTTTGCACGGCTCCGCCCCGGCAGTGATATCGGCGAACAGGCCAAAGTCGGTAATTTTGTCGAAATCAAGAAAACCAAACTGGGCACAGGTGCCAAAGCCAGCCATCTGACTTATCTGGGGGATGCTGATATCGGTGCCAACGCCAATATCGGTGCGGGCACGATTACCTGTAATTTTGACGGTTACAATAAATTTATCACCACTGTTGGCGAAGGCGCCTTTATCGGATCAAATACGGCGTTAATCGCGCCGGTGACGATTGGTAAAAATGCGCTGATTGCCGCAGGCAGTACCATCACTTCAGATGTCGATGATGAAGCCATGGCTTTTGCCCGGGCACGACAATCACAAAAAACAGGGCGGGCAAAACAGCTCCGCGATAAACAGGAGAATTCATAATGTGCGGAATTGTTGGTATACTCAGCGATAAGGATATCACCAGTCACCTGATCGAGGGATTAAAACGTCTGGAATATCGGGGCTATGACAGCGCCGGTATTGCGACCCTGACTGACCATGGGCTTGAACGTCGTCGGGCCGAAGGTAAGCTTAAAAACCTTGAAGCCGAAATGAAACGCGCGCCGCTGTCAGGTACCATCGGCATCGGCCACACGCGCTGGGCGACACATGGTGGGCCCACCGTTGATAACGCCCATCCCCACGCCACAGAAAGCGTTGCTGTCGTTCATAACGGCATCATTGAGAACTATTCCAGTTTGAAAGCCGAACTACAGGAAAGCCAGTGCCGGTTTGAATCCGACACCGACACCGAGGTCATCGCCCATCTGGTCACCCATTATATAAAACAGGGCAAAGCCCCGATCGAGGCCGCCAATACCGCGCTTGACCGCCTTGAAGGCGCTTATGCTGTTGCCATTATTTTCACCGGCGAAGATAACCTGCTCTTTGGTGCCCGTCAGGGAACACCGCTTGCGATTGGGTACGGCGATGGCGAAATGTTTGTTGCCTCTGACAGCTATGCGCTGGCACCCTTAACGCAGAAAATCTGTTTTCTTGAAGATGGCGACCGGGTGATTATTACCCGCAGTGGCGCTAAAATTCACGCCGCCAACGGCAATACCGTCGAACGCGAAATTCGCCAGACCGCACAATCCGGCGCTTTGACCGGCAAAGGCAAATACAAGCATTTCATGCTCAAAGAAATCTATGAACAGCCTGCTGTTATCAGTGATACGCTAAACAGCTTTATCAATCCGGCAACAGGGGAAGTCACCCTGCCCGACGACCTGCTTGATGCGCTTGATGCCGCGCCGCGCCTGACCATTGCCGCCTGCGGCGGGTCTTATTATGCAGGTATGATGGGTAAATACTGGTTTGAAACCATTGCCCGCATGCCGGTCGAGCTTGATATTGCCTCTGAATTCCGCTATCGCGAAGCGCCGCTGCCCGATGACGGTGTTGCCCTGTTTATTTCACAATCAGGAGAGACGCTTGATACCCTTGAGGCGCTGCGCTATGCAAAACGTGGCGGACAGAAAATTGCCTCGATCCTGAATACGATTGAAAGCACGATTGAACGGGAATCCGATTTTGTCCTCCGCACACTTGCGGGGCCTGAAATCGGTGTTGCCTCGACCAAGGCGACTATCACCCAGCAGGTTGTTCTGGCCTGTATGGCGTTGGCGCTGGGCACACGCCGTGGCACAATTGATGCCGAAACCCAAAAACGCCTGTCCGATGCCCTTCGTCACCTGCCCGCGCTGGCCGCAGATGTACTAAACCATGATGATGCGATCAAGGCCATTGCCAAACCCGTATCCGAAGCGCGCGATGCCTTGTATCTGGGCCGCGGAACATCCTTCCCCGTGGCGCTTGAGGGCGCGCTGAAATTAAAGGAAATTTCCTATATCCATGCCGAAGGTTATGCCAGCGGTGAAATGAAACACGGTCCAATCGCCCTGATTGACGAAAATGTACCGGTGATTGTTGTCGCCCCCCATGATTACCTGTTCGAAAAAACAGCCTCGAACGCGCAGGAAGTCATCGCCCGTGGCGGTAAGGTTCTGATGCTGTCCGATGCCGAAGGCTGCCGTAAAATGGACGAATGGTCCAGCTGGTGCATCACCCTGCCCGAAGTCGATCCATTTGTAGCGCCGATATTATATACGATACCGGTTCAACTGCTCGCCTATCATGCCGCCGTCTTTAAAGGCACCGATGTCGACCAACCCCGCAACCTGGCCAAAAGCGTCACGGTGGAGTAGTTTTGTTAGGGGGTAAAAATGTACGGCCTAGTAAATACTAAGAGCGATAAAACAGCGTGCCCCATCACGGTATTGTTTCGATTTTGATGCTTATACCGAAAATTCATTTAAACATATTGACAAATACTCTTTATGAGCATATCTATAATGCTTTAAGGAGGAATTTATTATGGGTACGGATAAGACATTAAAATCCATGACGGCTGATTTTCTAAAATCCGTCTATAGCCAAGCTACAAATCCGGATATTGATATAACCGAAAGACTGGCTGCCGCCAGAACATTCAAGGAAAATTGGCGTCTGTATATACAAGACCATCAAATTCCGGCTGAAACATCATTAAAAGAAATTGGCATTTCTGATAAATATTTCGTTGTCCTGCACAGAATGCGACAGGTGGCGCTTACGGATTTAAATCATAGATATGAAAATATTTTGAATGATCAATCCTCAAGCATTCCAAAACGCGCTGATCAGGCTTTTGAGCTGATACGCGATGTAGAAAACATGAGAAATAATTTCTCTAAAGAATGGGAGTTTGCCTACCCCAAGGATCATGTTGGCGATTTGAAAAGTATTTTTAATTATGAATCGGTGAGTATGGATGCTTTCGGCAGCCTTAATAACCTGCCGCAACTTGTCTATGATCTAAACCTTAAAGCGGCACGAAGCATCTACCAAAACATGATAAAGAACCCTAAAGCCAAAGTTCAGGAAACGAATCATGAAATTTTTAGATACGTCATTCAGGCCGGTTTTGACGATGTTGCTGCGAAATCACTGAACAATGGCAAATATGAACATGATGTTGAAGTCTACGTCCGGGCTGTAGATCCAAAACTTGGCTGGGAAGATTTTTATCATAAAATGAGTAATATCGCCATCAAACGTGGTGAGCTAAAAAGAATTTCATCGTATTTTGGCCCGCTCCCTAAAAACATGGGCGACTTTGGTATGGGCAGAATTAAAAGCCCCTCAACCAATATGCGGCGTTTTGCGGCAACACGGTAAATAAAACAGCTAGACCGGAAAGTCATATTTGCCTATATTAAAGCACACTATTCGAACTCAAACATCCGGTGTTTCTGGCCTTTATAAGCGGATTATCATTGGTCAAAAAAACGGTCCGGCAAGGTGACCGGTTCCCCCCATACTAGCGAAGTTGAGGAAACCTATTTATATTATTTCGTTTTATTATATTTGGTAATGCTGCGCCAAAGGCTCAAAGCTACTTGACATAACCGATAAGCTGCCCTATCCTGTGTTTTTAATTTTTATGGATATGGTCTGCGATGTTTGACTTTGATGATGATAACCCAAAGTATGAAAATCTTTGCGCTCGTGCTTATGAGCTACGGCGTCGTCAAAGAGAAAGAGAGCAACGGGAAAAAGAACGCGCGGCGGAAAAGCAGCAGCGGAATCCCGATAATGTAGATTATTCTGCAATGATAAGACACCAATTGAGCGCCGCCTACAGGTTGCTTGAAACAAGCCCGTCGAAAAAAGACGAGTTCATATCCGAGAACAAAGATACTGTTTCCGTCACAGAAGCTTCTAAAGCTGATAATAAGGGCAAATGCGTTAAAATCTTTAACTTTGCCAGTCAGGAAGTCACGATCCTGCAAAACAACGGTGAAGATATCCGTATCGTACCATTCGACAAATTTCCGGATGGGCCGCAACTTGAAACCGCGGCTCAAAAACTCAAGGAATTTGGTGGTAATGTGACGGGCAGCTGGAAAACGATCAAACCGGGCGCGTTGGCCAAACAACCACGCCTCAAGTAAGGAAAGGTATATTATGCCCACTTTAGCAGAGCAAATCAGGCGTTCCGAAGAACAGACCCGCATCGCTGGGGATAGGAAATACCGTGCAGACAAACATCCCTATGGCTTTGCATCAGAAAACAATACTACCGTTTCAACGGTAGAATGGTTTGATGCCAGCAATATTACCCTGACCAGGTTTTATAATTTTGCCGCACAGAAAATTACCACCCAGATGTGTTCAGAAGATAAGTATGTCCAGCAATTCAACGAAATCTCTGATCAAAGCCGCATCGAAAAGGCGGCCAAAGCGTTAAAAGAATTTGGTGGCGATACCTGCGCGTGGAAAGCCCGAAAACCAAAAACACTGCCCCGCCAGCCATAAAAGAAGTGAAAGAAATATATTATGTCCTCTTTATTAGAGCAAATCGAGCGTGCCAATGAAATCAATAGACGCTATGTTAAAAAAAAGTTTGATGAAGACAGGATTAGATCCGAAGAAAAAGCGCGCTCGGATCAAATCAAAAAAGGCTTTCATCTAGAAAACAATACTACTGTTTCAATGATAGAAAAATTAAATGGTAGCGAGGCCACTCTGACCAAATTATATAATTTTGGCGTTTCGGAAGTAACCACCCTGTTTGGTACAAAAGGCATGTGCGTCCAGCAATTCGACGAAATCGCCGATCAAAACCGCATCGAAAAGGCGGCAAAGGCGTTAAAAGAATTCGGCGGCGATCCCGGCGCATGGCAAAGCCGGAATTCTATTCCACCTGGCACCGTGAAACCGAAGAAGGATCAACCATGACTACGCTTAATAAAGTGAATAAAGCTTTAAAAAAAGCCTGTATAAAAGAAGATCTGGACGGTATGAAATCAGCCTTTGATCAAGGCGCAGATATCAACGCGCCCCTTTTCGAGAACAATATCAACGCACTTCTATATTTTGCCCGACTTCCAGAAAAAAACAGGCTTCTAGAGCAATTGATAGCGCTTGGTGCTGATCTTGAGCACAACTCCAGTATGAAAAACACGGCGCTCCACTACGCTGCAATGTGCAACAGATATGGCAATGTTTGCCGGCTGTTGGAGGCCGGATCTGAGATAAGGAAAAAAAACCTCGATAATAAAACAGCCCTGGATTTAGCTGAAAACTACGAAAATATCAAAATCGCCGAGCTTATTAGAAAGACCGATCATGACAGAAACAACTATAATGGTTTTGTCAGAGAAAGCTCCTCGACCGTTTCCATGGTAGAAAATTTTGAATTCAGTCAGACCAGCTTAAGAAAAGCCTTTAATTTCGCAACGCAAGAAGTCACCACCTTTGCCAAGGCAGGCGTAAACATCCAGCAATTCAACGAAATCAGCAATAAAAAGCGTCTGGAAGAGGCCGCCGAAGCGCTAAAAGCGCTGGGTGGTGATCCGGGCGACTGGAAACCCCAGAAGCCCGGTGTCCTATCCACAAAACAGCGCATTAAATAAGTTTTTTTAACAGATTTACTGGCTTTTAAGCTGCCGCAACGCCTTTTTCTTTCATCAGGCTTTCAAGTTCGCCAGCCTGGAACATCTCGCGAATAATATCGCAGCCGCCGACAAACTCGCCTTTAACGTAGAGCTGCGGAATGGTTGGCCAGTTGGAAAACTCCTTGATCCCTTCACGAACATTCATATCAGCCAGAACATCGATATCCTTATAAGGAACCTCCAGATGGTCTAGAACCTGAACAACGGCGGCAGAAAAGCCACATTGCGGAAAATCGGAACTGCCCTTCATAAACAGAACAACATCATTGCCCTTAATTTCTTTTTCAATCATTTCAAATGTCGGATTTGTCATTTTATACTCTCTCTTTCTTAGTCTTCCAGAACGGAGGTTTGCAGCGCCAAGGCATGAAGTTCATTGCCCATTCGTCCCTGCAACGCTTTATATACCAGCTGATGCTGCTGCACACGGGACATGTCTTTAAAGGCGGCGGATTTAACATGGGCGGCATAATGGTCACCATCACCGGCCAGATCTTCAATCGTTACTTTTGCATCCGGCAGCGCCTCACGGATCATATCTTCGATTTCTTTTGCCTGCATTGCCATGTTTTTAGCCTCGCTTTTTTAACACCGAATTAGATATATGTAGATTTTGTACCGCAATTTCATATATGATGTCTATGTATTTTAATACAAAAAGGAGAATTCATGCCTAAGGTCGAGCTATATTTCAAAGATTATTGTCCATTCTGCCATCGAGCCAAAGACCTGTTGGATGATAAAGGTATTGAATATACCTTGTATGATATCACACAAGATGCCGACGGTCAGGCAGAAATGGCCAAACGTAAACCCGGCGCCCGTACCGTACCCCAGATTTTTATCAATGATCAGGGCATTGGCGGCTGTGACGAGCTTTTTGCCCTGGAAAAAAACGGCGAACTTGATCTTCTTCTGAAAACAGCATAACCCTTAACAGACCGGTTCCGGTTCTATAGATATTGCATCATGTCCGAAAACGAAAATCATATGCTCAAGCCATTATCCCAGCGGGAAATGACAAAAATCGCCCGTAAACATCAAATGTTTCTGGGCGGTAAGCCCGGCGGCGCGCGCGCTGTCGTCAAAGACCGTGATCTGACAGGCCTTAACATGCGTGAAATGCAGTTACAACAATCAGATTTTACCGGTTGCATCATGCGTGACAGTGATCTGACAGCAATCAATTTCGAAAGCGCCACCCTGTTCGGCTGTGATCTCTCAAATACTGTGATGAAAAACGGTAACTTCTCCCGCACTGATTTGCGGGGCGCAGACATTCAAAATTCAGATTTGACCGATGCTAATCTCAGCGGGGCTGATCTGCGCCTTGGGTCGTCAGTGCTAAAACGAAAAGTCAAAGAAGAAAGCGACCAATACAGTGAAAAATCCCATGCCGGTCAGGTTTCTTTTAGCGGCAGCACCATGCGGAATGTTAAACTGACCAATGCCACTGCCATTAATGCCGATTTTTCTGACGCTATTCTTGAAAATGTTGATATGCGTAAAGTCGACCTTAGAGACGCCATATTCAAAGGCGCTAATCTGAGCGGCGCAAATATGGACGGCGCAGATCTGCGCAGCGCCAATTTTCATGCGGCCACCCTGACTGGCGCGCAGATGGAAGGCACCGAACAGTCCAACACAGACTTTACTCTGGCGCTTCGCGATGACAGTGATTCCAAAGTTTTCAGCGAAGTTGAACTTAGCCTTGATGAGCTTTTGGAAAAACACATCCAGTGGGTCGGTTCTGCCGGAAAGCATGGTCAACAAATGGATCTATCAGGTTTTGATATGCGCAAACTGCGCAGCCTATCGGGCAAAAAACTAACGGCCATCACAGGCTATGAAACAGTTTTTGCCGATATGAACCTGCAAAGATGCGAATTCCAAAGCGCCAAGCTCGACAAATCGGATTTTCGGGGCTGCGATCTACGGCACAGTGATTTTCGCGGCAGTCAGTTAAACGATTCACTCTTTGTCCGCGCCAATCTGCAAAATGCGAATTTCGGTGCTCTGGTTTTTAAAAACCCGAATGGGACGGAACGGCGCATGCCCGTAGCCTTGAACGGGGCTATATTACGTTATGCCGATTGCACTGGCAGTGATTTCCGCTATGCCAGCTTTAAAAATGCCGACCTTACCCATGTTAATTTTACGGATTGCGACTTACGCCACGCGAATTTCGATGGTGCCATTACCGCAGACATCATCACCGAGAATGCGTTGATGACCGATACCCTTCTGGAACAGAATGAAGTCCCGGTTGAGCCTGAAGAAGGCTGATGACAATACGGCTCAAATTGCCTATAGTCGCATTATGCTTATTAGACATCTTCCAGATACGTTGATCAACCAGATCGCCGCCGGCGAGGTTATTGAACGCCCTGCGGCGGCTGTCAAAGAATTAGTCGAGAATGCTATCGATGCTGGCGCAACCCGGATCAGCGTTACCTTACGTGACGGCGGGCGCAGTCTTATTCGTGTTACTGATAACGGTATCGGCATGAATGCCGAAGATCTCGCCGCCTGTATTGACCGCCATGCGACCTCCAAGCTGCTTGAAAATGATCTGGTGCATATTGCCTCGCTCGGCTTTCGGGGGGAAGCTCTGCCGTCTATCGGTGCTGTCAGCCGGCTAACCATTACCAGCCGCGCCAAAAATGCCGAGGATGCTTATAAAATCACGGTTGAAGGCGGTCATAAAACCGCCGTTGCACCTGCGGCCCATGCACAAGGGACAACGGTTGATATCTCGGACCTGTTTTACGCAACCCCGGCCCGGCTAAAATTCCTGAAGACACCGCGGACGGAGGCTATGCACACCAAAGACATGCTTTCCCGTCTGGCGATGGCCTATCCGGATATCAGTTTCGAGCTGGTTCATGACGGCAAGACAAGCCTGCATTTACCCGCGCAAAGCGGTGATCTGTTTGAATCACGCCTGTCACGGATGTCAGCTGTCATGGGCCGCGATTTTCAAAGCAATGCCCTTGCCATTGATGCCAGCCGTGAAAATATTCGCCTATCCGGTTATGCGGGGTTACCGACCCTGAACCGCGGCAATGCCCAACATCAATATCTGTTTGTCAATGGCCGTCCGGTCAAGGATCGCTTGCTGACAGGGGCCGTCCGTGGGGCCTATGCCGATTTTCTGGCCCGTGACCGCCATCCGATGCTATGCCTGTTTCTGGACATTGCCCCCGAAGATGTCGATGTCAATGTCCATCCTGCCAAGGCCGAAGTCCGTTTTCGGGATGCCCAGCTGGTGCGCGGCCTGATCGTAAGCGCCCTGCGCCATGCATTGAATGCGGCAGGGCACCGGGCCTCGACCACTGTTGCTGAGGATGCTATCGCCGCCCTTCGTCCCCATGATGCACCCGTACAACCCGATATGGGGTATCACCAGCCGGAAAACAAATATCCACATATCAAAGGTATCGAGGGTGACCGTTATTACGGCCATCCCTCACAGCCCTTGCCAGCCTCCAGCCCGCTAAGCGGTCTGGCCGAAATTGCCCCTGCCGCCCGCTATCACGATACGCCAGCGCCGCTGGCCGGTAATACCGATATTAATTTTCCACTGGGCGCTGCCCGTGCCCAGCTGCATGAAACCTATATCGTCGCCCAGACCCAGAACGGTATTGTCATTGTCGATCAGCATGCCGCCCATGAACGGCTGGTCTATGAACGGATGAAACAGGCCATGGCCGAAACCGGCGTTAAGCGGCAGGGTCTTTTGATCCCCGAGATTATTGAACTCGACAGCCCCGATGTTGAACGGCTTTTAAACCGTGCCAGTGAATTTGCCGAACTTGGCCTGATGATCGAGCCTTTTGGTGAGGGCGCTATTGCCGTTCACGAAATCCCTGCCTTGCTGGGGAAAACCAATATTGACCGCCTGATCCGTGATCTTGCCGATGAATTGGCCGAAATGGATGAGGCCTTGGCCTTAAAAGAACGGTTGGAAGAAATCTGCGGTACAATGGCCTGCCATGGATCCGTCCGCGCCGGTCGGCGTTTGAATGGCGAGGAAATGAATGCCCTGCTCCGCCAGATGGAAGCAACGCCGCATTCGGGGCAATGCAATCATGGACGCCCGACCTATGTCGAATTAAAGCTTGGCGATATTGAACGGTTGTTTGGCCGTAAGTAAGTAAGTAAGCCAGCACCCACATAGAATACTGATCGGCTAACATTATATAAGGAATGACACCATGACAGAAAAACCGCTAATGGATAAGAACACCGAACGGGCCAGAAACATTTATGCCCTGTTCGCATTAGGCGGCGTTTCTAGCTTCAGTGGCATCACATTTCTGATCCTGTGTGGTACACTTGCGATCACGGTCGGGATTTTTATGGCCTATAGCGGGCGGCGAAAAACCGAAGACCCTATGTTAGAAACACACTTTACCTGGCAAATCCGGACCTTCTGGATTGGCAACCTTGTCATTGTGCCGGTGGCGATGATCCTTAATCTTTATTTGCTCTATCAATTCACCGATATTGACGTCATGCTTAATACAGCGGCCAGTGGCGGCTATGGTATGGATGTTGTCAAAATGCAGGAAACAATGATCGCTTTCGAGAAAGAAAACGGCCTGACCTTGTTAACGATCAAACTGGTAACGTATGGCCTTGCCCTGTTATGGTGGCTGTCACGCTGCGGAATGGGCTACAAAGCCCTTAAAATCTCCGGAACAATGCCGGTTGCTAAAAAACAGGACGATGAATAGACGCGCTTTATTTTTCTTTTTGTATCGATTGCCTTTTACCGGACGGGATCTGGTCGAACCATTCCCCATCCGGCGAAAGATCAAGTAAAAGCAGGCTTATTATCAGCCTTCGGCAATATCACGGACAAACTGATCAAGCAGACGGACACCATATCCGGTGGCGCCTTTTGGACCCGTCGGGCGTTCTTTAGCTGTCCAGGCAACACCGGCAATATCCAGATGCAACCATTTCATATCTTTTTCAACAAACCGCTGTAAGAACGCCGCAGCGCAAGCGCTACCCGCATCGCCCCGGGCATGGATATTACGCATATCGGCAATATCGGAATCCATATCCTTATCCCATGTTTCGGTCATCGGCATTTGCCAGACGGCATCACCACTGGTCTTACCGGCAGCCATCATCTGTTGGCCCAGTTCATCATCATTGGTAAAGGCACCGGCAAATTCATGGCCCAGCGCCACGATGATTGCCCCTGTCAGGGTGGCCAGATCAACAATCAGCCGCGGATTATGCTTTTTCTGGACATAGGTCAGGGCATCGGCCAGAACCAGCCGTCCTTCGGCATCGGTATTAAGAACCTCGATCGTTTGGCCGGACATTGATTTAACCACATCGCCCGGACGTGTCGCAC
>Ga0306901_1000201_pt1 | contig 29668 bp, 26 predicted proteins | sample AntRauMFilla3767_FD_190431 | JGI IMG/M metagenome (GOLD analysis project Ga0306901, IMG submission 190431) | Saline lake microbial communities from Rauer Islands, Antarctica - Metagenome Filla 3 #767 (v2) (version 2) | ecosystem: Environmental > Aquatic > Non-marine Saline and Alkaline > Saline ... | reverse complement strand
CAACTGATTAAAGACGGAATCATTCGTCCGGTCATTGATAAAACCTTTGACTGGGAAAATACCGAAGACGCCCACCGCTATATGAGCCAAAATAAAAACACCGGCAAAATTGTGTTGACGGCTATGTAAGCCGCAGATTAACACGGATTATTACGGATAGTTTCTTTTCTTATCAAAAATGAATCTTTTGAACTCGGGTTTATTGCCAAAGTTCATCAGTAAACCAATATCCAGTTTAGTGGCTTTCAAATAATTTATGATCTGTGCTTCATGCTCCGGTAATATTGTACGAATTGCTTTAAGTTCTATTAATACTTTGTCTTCTACGACTAAATCGGCTTTATAATTTCCAACAATCTTGCCTCTAAAATAAACCGTAATGGGCATTTGCTTCTCTACAGTCATCCCATTTTCTCCCAACACTAAATAAAAAGCATTTTCATAAACGGATTCCAAAAATCCTGTTCCCAGTTCATTATAAACTTCGTAAAATGCCTTAATAATTCGTCCCGTTAATTTTCTATGTAGCATAATAGTTTTTATCCGTTAAAATCCGTGATAATCCGCGACTGATTAGTGAGACAATCTTCAAACGCATCCCTTAAAAATTAGATCGGGATTTTTCTGATCATACTATTATCTTGGAGCGCATTAAATTTTAATCACAGAACTTTTTGATTCATGGCGCAGCCCACATTTTGCACCCACACCGGCATGGTTGATATCCTGCCGGATGAAACGCCCAAATGGCAAAAAATTGAAAAAATAATCCATGAGATAGCCCGGAAATTTAATTTTGAAGAAATCCGGACGCCCATCATGGAACAGACCGAACTTATTGCCCGGGGCGTAGGCCAGCTTACCGATATTGTTTCCAAAGAGATGTTTGCTTTTGAGCGGGGCGAAGACCACTATGTTTTACGTCCGGAGTGCACCGCGCCGGTGGCCCGCGCATTTGTGCAGCATCATTTAGAGCAGCGCGGCGGCAGCCAAAAACTCTACTACATGGGCCCCATGTTTCGAGCCGAGAAACCACAAAAAGGGCGGCAGCGTCAATTTCACCAATTCGGGGCAGAAATTATGGGCGCCGATTCACCCGCCGCCGATGTGGATATCATTGCCTTTATGATGGCCATTTACAACCGTGTAGGCATCACCAATACCACGCTGAAAATTAACTCCGTGGGCGATCCTGAAAGCCGCAAAAAGTATAAGCAGGCCCTGCAAAATTATTTCCGGCCCAAGCTGAATGAACTGAGTGAAATTTCGCAAGAACGATTTGAGAAAAACCCCATGCGCATCCTAGACTCCAAAGAAGAACAGGATCAACCTTTTATTGAGGGTGCTCCCGTCATTACAGATTTTCTCAATGAAGAAACCGCCAGGCATTACAAACAGGTTAAATTTTTACTCAACGATTTGAATATTTCTTACACCGAAGACCTGCACTTGGTTCGCGGACTTGATTACTACACCCGAACGGCTTTTGAACTTATTAGTCCCAATTTAGGCGCCCAGGATGCGCTCGGCGGGGGCGGCCGCTATGATCTGCTGATTGAAGAAGTGGGCGGCCAACCAACGCCGGCTGTTGGATTTGCAGCAGGTATAGAACGCTTACTTATTGCTTGCGAAGAGCTGAATATTACGCTGGCGGACGAAAAATCACTCGATGTTTATATTGTTACCATTGGCAATAAAGCCCGGCGCTGGGCACTCAGCCATTTGCCTAAATTACGTAATGCGGGATTATCGGCATCCATGGATTACAAAGACCGCTCTATTAAATCACAGATGAAAGATGCCGATCGCGAAAATGCCCGATATACTATCATTGTGGGCGAAAACGAGCTGAATAAAGGAAAATTCACCCTGCGTGATATGGAAGAAAGTGAAGAAAAATCTATTTCCTTTGATAAGATTTTGGTTAAGCTTAAAAAATTATTGCCACAAAAATAGATGTAACTGTACGCTTCAGAATCATTGTTTTATTAAACAACATTTTAGTATCATACTTACATATATAAAAATTTAGAACTGATTTGCTATGGATAATGTAGCCAGGGAAGAAGTGGTGGAATGGATTTCAAAACCAGAAAATGAAGAGCTTCTGCAAACGCTAAAGCTCATTAAAGATGCCTCTGAATCGAATGATTGGTTTGACGATCTTAGTGGTTTTGAAAAAAAATCATTAAAAAGGGGACAAAAAGATCATCACGAAGGTAAGACATTAAGCAGCAAAGATTTTTGGAATAAACATGCCTGACAGGATGCGCATAATTTGGTCGCTTCAAGTATCCAGGCAGCTCCGGTCTATAAAAACCTATCTCTTGGAGAAATGGAGCCAAAACGAAATCAATAATTTTCTCCTTAAAATAAAACGCTTTGAACGGTTTGTGACAGGTTTTCCAAGGCTTTAACCGGCTTCATTGAAGCACCCTAACATAAGAAAAGCAGTTATCACAAAGCATCAATCAATATTGTATGAAATTGATAACAATTTAATTCGAGTGCATACTATCTTAGATCACCGGCAGCACCATTAGATATTACTCAAACGAATTGTTTCTATTAAAATCAGGCACCTATGAAAAAATTTATTTTTACAATATTGGCATTAATTCTTATCGGCCTTTTTGCCTACCATTTTATTGCGGCCAATCAGGCTGAAAGGAATATGGATGAGGCTATCCAAATGCAGGCTGATGCGTTGGGCAACGCCCTTTCGGTGCAATATTCTTCGATTGATATTTCTCCTTTTAGCGGAAATATTAATTTTAGTGACGGCACTATCGTCCGGCAATCGAACATTGAACGATTTAAAAATGCAGAAATAGATTTAGATTACGTTGATTTCCTTAAAATTACCTTTAAAGGGCTCAAGGATGGGCTTCGTACTATTGAAGAAGGCACCATTCGTGTTCAAAAAGCGTCGCACCTGAATCGTGAAACGCTGCAGGAAATCTCATCCAGCGAAATGAATATTTTATACACCGGCAATTTGTGGGATGGGCTGCAATATCTCGCTGCCGGTCATTCGTTGGATTATAACCACAAAATAAACATTACAGGAACTGATATTCGATACAATAAACCCCAATCAACTATTGGTACATTTGAGAGTGACTCGGCTGCGTTCCGTTACGCTTTTCGAGCTGCAAGTCCGGAGCAACAGTCGAAGAATAACAACATCCGCTTCGATGAGATTGTATGGACCCCGCCGGCCGAATTTCAAAAAAAGTATGCTTTTTTCATTAAAGGATTTGGCTATCCGCTGGATGCCATTCCCGTGACCAACATGGGCGTTTCCTTTTCGTCCTTGAGCAATCCACGTATTAATATTGACAGCGGGCAATTAGAAACCGACCTTTTTACCCTGCAAGCTGAAGGCCTGCTTGTAAAAAGATCATCATGGGCACAGACACAACTTTCTCCTCTCACCGTAACGCTTACCAATGCGTCTGACGAATTCAAAAACGTGCTTTCCAATATTCAACAGCTGCTCAACCTGCCTATTCCAAACCAAAATGATGCTATTACATTTACGTTAAAAGGTCCGCTAAATAATCCTCAACTTACGCCTCAAAATTGATATTATTTCGGGTGGAATCTCTTCCTGCTCTTATGTTATATTCGAGTGCTGAATATTTAAATTCAACTTCTTTTTAATGGGTGAACAAATTCTTTTAGGACTGGTGTCCATAATTTTCTTTGGCATTGGCGCACAATGGCTGGCATGGCGTACAAACCTCCCGGCCATATTATTGCTGCTTATCGGCGGTATCATTGCCGGACCTATTACCGGGTTATTAGACCCCGATTTAGTGATGGGTGATTTATTGACGCCATTCATCTCCCTGGCCGTAGGCATCATTTTATTTGAGGGCGGGCTGAGTTTAAAATTTTCCGAACTTAAGGATATTGCTCCCGATATAATAAAGCTTGTTAGTATAGGGGTGGTCGTTACCCTGGTTTTGGCTTCCATATCTGCCTTTTATTTATTTGATCTCAGCCCGGAATTAGCTGTCCTTTTGGGTGCCATATTGGTCGTTACCGGCCCTACGGTAATCATTCCCCTGCTGCGGCAGGTACGCCCCACCGGCCAAGTTAGCTCTGTATTAAAGTGGGAGGGCATTGTTATTGATCCCATCGGGGCGCTGCTTGCGGTGTTGGTTTTTGAAGTTATTTTTACCAGCAGTTTTGGTGAAGCCACCAGCCTTGCCCTTGCCAGTATTTTTAAAACCGTATTCTTTGGTACGTTGGTGGGCTTGGCGGGCGCCGCCATTATCTACTGGCTTTTGAAGCAATATTTGTTGCCCGATTTTCTACAAAATCCGGTAAACCTTATGGTAGTGGTGCTTGTGTTTGCTTTCTCTGACATGCTGCAGCATGAATCCGGGTTGTGGGCCACCACAGTGATGGGTATTGCCCTTGCGAATCAAAAATCGGCGCGTATTCACCACATCATTGAGTTTAAAGAAAACTTGCGCGTGCTGCTTCTTTCATCCCTGTTCGTTCTTTTGGCTGCACGGGTTGAAATACAAGAGCTAACGGCCGTATTAAACTGGAAAATATTTGCCTTCCTGGGCGTGTTGATTTTGGTAGCCCGGCCATTGTCGGTGTATTTATCGACCATTGGCTCAAAATTAAATTTCAAAGAAAAGCTGTTTTTAAGCTGGATGGCACCCCGCGGCGTAGTGGCCGCTTCCATTTCATCCCTGTTTGCCATCGGGCTCGTTGAAAACGGCTACCCCGATGCCGGCCGTCTGGTACCCATCGTTTTAATTGTTATCATTGTAACGGTTGCTATCTACGGGCTTTCAGCTTCCAAAGTAGCCAACTGGCTAAATGTTAAAAAGCCGCACCCGCGCGGATTCTTAATCGTTGGCGCCCACAAATGGGCCCGAAAGCTGGGCCAGCTTATACAGCAGGCCGGCTTCAAAGTTATTATTGCTGATTCCAATTGGACCAACATCAATAAAGCACGTAAGGACGGCCTTAATACCTACTATGGGAATGTATTGGGTGATCAAGCCGACGATGATTTGAATTTGGACGGAGTCGGTAAACTGATGACCCTCACCCCCAACGACGAGGTAAATACGCTGGGTGTTATTCGGTACAGCAGTACTTTTGGCAGCTCTGAGGTGTTTCAACTCCCCAATGCTACCCAACATGACGTTGAGGACCGGGAAATGCCTGATAACTTAAGCGGACGGTTTCTGTTTGGCGATGAAACAAATTTCCAACATATATCCGATCGTATTAACCAAGGCTGGAAACTGCAAACGGTGCCGGTAGCACACAATCTAACGCAGGAGGAGTTTGAAGAAGCTTTCCAGGATCAACATCTGCCGCTTATTCTCATCACCAATAATAATAGAGCGGTGCCATACACGGTTGATAATATGCCACTTCCGCAACAAGACTCAACCATCATAGGCCTTATCAATCCGAACGAACATGCAACGCTTACACCATTAAAAGATGTTGAAGAAGAAAATGTGAGCTAAATTTGATGAATGAATTTCTTAATATGTTGTAAATTCATTATTCATTTGGCTATTTAATTGCATTTATAGTACGCCTTTAATGGTACAAATATCTCTTTTGTGGGATTTAAAACTTCAAACTGAATGAGCCGCAGTTACCTATATTTTATTTTTATTGTGGTGGTGATTGGGGTTGGGTGCGCTTCCGTAAGCAATCAAACGAACAACTCCACAGGCAAAGGTGATGCTTATTCATCGTCGTACCCTTCCCAAGACATAAGCGCTGAATTAATCGATATTGAACAATCAATAAAACGATATACCACCACAGCCCGATATAGAACATACCGGTTTGAAGACGCCAATCTTACCATTGAACAGATCCGTGAGCAAAATATAAGCACCATAGCTTCTGATGAATTTACTATCAGCGAAAGCAAAGCCGGCACGGCCATTACCCTATTTAATAATGACCAACATGCCGTGTTTATTACCGCCCAGCATGTACTCTCTTTTCCGGATACGCTATTGTCTTATAAACCCGAAAGCAATGCAGCAAAACAAAAAATTGTAGAATCACTGAGTATTAAAAATAAACAGCGCAGCTATTTATACGCTGATGAAAATGTGGTGGAACTCGATCTTATAGCCGAAAACGCCAGTAAAGATCTGGCATTGATTAAGGTGAACAAAGACGATAGAAACTTTTCACCACGGCCGCTTTCGATTAATTTTGGAAATGCTCGTGACCTCAAGCTTGGATCATTCGTTTACGTATTCGGATATCCCCTTGGAGCACCTATGGTTACCCGCGGAATTGTCAGCGCGCCCAATTATGATCAACGAAGCAGTTTTTTAACTGATGCACTGTTTAATCACGGCATAAGCGGCGGGCTGATTGTTGCATCTCGCAATAACTTTGAGAGTTTTGAATGGGTGGGAATGGCCGTATCGGCAACGGCAACGCAGCAGCAATTTCTTATTCCGGCACCGTCAAAACAGAAAAAATACAGGAATTTTCAGGCCTACACCGATACCGCCGTTGTATCTGAACAGCGCACTATAAACTATGGCGTTACCCAAGCCACCCCCATTGAAGAAATAATCAGGTTTCTTTTAACCAGCGAGAATGAACTAAATGATCTGGGGTTTAGCATTACCAACCTTGGCAGGTAGCATCATTCAAAAATTTTCATGGATATACCACAATACTTGTTCCATATCCTCTTTAATAACAGAGCTTGCAGACACATAATGATTGATCATAAAGCTAAAAAGTAATTTACGGCCGCTTTCGGTCATGATAAAGCCACTCAGGCAATGATTGTTGCTGAGCGTGCCGGTTTTGGCAAAAACATAGGGAGGCCCGCCATCACGGGCAGCGTACCAATTTTGAATGGTGCCCGATTCCCCGCCGGCTGCCAGCAGTTCAAAAAGTTTTTCATCGGATTCGAATTCATCATCAATTTGCTGCAACAGCCATATAATGCTGCGCGGCGTAAATAAATTATAGCGCGAAAGCCCCGAACCGTCAACCCACTGGGGTTCCTCAGGCATGTTTGAAAGATGAGTTTGCTTCATCTCATCAATAATAAGTTCAGAATTAAGCGGCTTACCCAACTCTGCCGCCGTTGCCAGTAAAAGCTGTTCCGCAATAAAATTATCGCTGGGCTGCAGCATATATTTGTACACCGTATCCGACGAAACACTGTAAATCGTTTTTGCTTTACCGGGTAATTCCCTGTCGATATATTCAACCGGTTTGTTCAGCGTATCACTCAGCATATCTGCAATAAGTTGGGGCGTATAATGATAAGGCTTGTTAACGGTGAAGGAAGCTGTATCGCTTTCGGGCACATAGCGAAAGGTGTTATCAGCGAATGCACGGAAAAGCACCAGCTGATCGCCCTGCTTGGTATTTTTGGCTTCTTCCTTAATCAACGAACGAAAATACGGCGGAGTGATTTCCAGACCGGCGTCACCGCTTTCAATGGTTGTAGTTGTTACCCTTTGCATCCTGAATTCCACCATGTTTCCATACATGGGAAATGGCGACTTTTCGACCGAATAAGCATACTGGTAATCGCTCCACGACCAACCCGGCCCCAGACCTTCATCACGGTAATGCGTATCAGAATAGTAAAGTTGTTTATCGCTGTTCTTTAAAAACTTAAAACCCATTTGATTATCCAGATCCGAGCGTAAAAAAGACGGGTCGCCCGTACCCCAAAAGATGAGTGAATCACCACGCTCAACATATTTTAAGGCAGGTATCCTTTTGGGCAGTAATTTCAGACCGGTGTAAAATGTAAATAACTTGGTATTTGAAGCGGGAGTAAAGTACCGCTTTTCATTTTGTGCGTAAATAGTCTGCTCCGTCTCGGGATCATACAGTATAAATCCGGTAAAATTGTCTGAAAATGTTTTTGAATCGTTGAACAGAACAGCAAGTCCATCAGCATCACTTGCAGGTGAACCTGATGTAACCGAACCCATATTTATACACCCTGTAGAAGCGGTGATGATAAAAAGAATCAGAATAGGGAAAAGCAGTTTCTTGTGCATAATATTAATATCCGTTTTTATTTCTTCATCGGTCCGGTCTGTTCCGGCGGTCCTTTCAGATTAAGATCCTTCAACGTATCACGCAAGCGCAACATAAAAACCGCACCGGGATCAATTTTTTCGGTTCGATATGCATCATCTTTTTCTTTCCATAGCGGGTGCCCTTCAAACAGCGGGTATTCGTAGTGGCCGATTAGGTATTCAATATCATGCCGTTTGGCCAGCTTACGAATCAGCCAGGCGTTTGCTTTGAGTTGGGCATCGGTTAATCGTTGTTGATCGCTTCCCACATTTTCAATGCCGATGGCTGCATGGTTAAGCCCAATCACATGCCGGGCCATCACCGTATCCGGTAAAAGTTGCGCAATACGCCCATCGCGATCAACCAAATAATGCGCCGAAACATTTAGAGCACCGGTGCCCTTTATATCCGGCCGTGTATTGCGAAGGGTCGGCGGATTAAATACCTCAAATGTCCCCTTAAACGTGGGGATCGCGGTCCAGTGGACAACCACCATTTTCGGATTAATAGTTGGAGTCGGTTGCTTCATTCCATAATGTTCTTCCAGGTATTGCAGCGTCAGGGCAGTGCGGGTTGAGTCAAACGGAATCGGCTTTTGCTCCACATAAAGTTTTTTACTGCAAGCGGTAAACACAAAAATAATTACCGATAGAAGGGCAAGTTGATTACACATATTTTCTTTTAAGCTCTGATTTTAATTCGGATGAACAAGCCGGTACCGAAATATCGAGCATCGTTTTAAGTCCGGCATCCAGCTTTTGGACGGAACGTACTGCGTTAATGGTGATAGCGGCCGTGGCAATATCGCCGTTAATACCACCCGGGATCGTTGACTTAAACGAAGGCTGTCCTGTAATTTCAACCGTATCATGCGGCTCCGGTTCCGCGATAGCAGCCCTGAATTTTAGGTTAATGACTTTCTTGCCATCACGATACCCAATGGCTCTTTGTTCTACGCCCCTGTTTTGTCCGGCTTCCAAAATGTCGGCACCGTCTGAAACTTTCTTATCCGTAATAACCGGGTGCAACGACTCGTCCACTTCATCCAGCTCCCAACCCAGCGCGCCGGCAATCATCCAGACCGACTCCGGTAGACCCACATGCGAAATAGATGCGCGACGCTCTTCAAATTCATCACGGCTCAACCCAACCCCGATCTTCTGCTGAAATGGTTTGCGACGGGGTGATGCATCCTGTATGCGGCTTACTTCTACCTTATCAACCCGCTGGCAAACCGAGGTAAGAACCGAGGGCAAATAATCCATCAGGAATCCGGGATTTACACCTGTCGCAACACAGCTAATGCCCTGTTTTTTACAGGTTTCATCAATACGACGGGCAATTTCAGGTGCCGTCTTCCAGGGATAGGTCAACTCTTCACAAGTTGAGACAATATCCAGCCTTTGTTCTGCGATAGCGGCTATCTGCGGTTCAATTTTAGCAAGGCTTGAAACCGTCGTTAAAATTGCTACATCGGGCTGAACCTTTTTTACCGCGGCCAAAACCGATTCATAAATGGGCACATCCGGGGCCTCAAAATCACAAATTCGGTTCAGCGTTTTGCCCGCTTTCTGTGGATCGATATCCACGCCGCCAACAATTTTTATATTTTTACGCTCGGCAATATAGTTTACAACCTGTAATCCCATGGGACCCAGCCCAACCTGTAACACGTTTATCATAGATTCGGGAATATTTATTTTGAGTTGGTAATGACGTAATCATAAATATTGCGTGAAATCTCAGCGAACATGCTGATCACCTTTTTCCGTTCGGGTGCTTCTTTGGAAAGCAAAACTATAACATATTTTTTTCCATCGGCTAAGATGATCATTCCCGAATCGTGATGCACACCCGTAATCCACCCGGTTTTGTGTGCCACCTCCACAGAATCCGGGAGCTTCGCGGGAATCATTTCGTTGAAGTGCTGCTTTTTTAAAATGGAGATCATCTCCTCTGAAGCCTCCGGGCTGACAGCTTCTCCGCGTCCCAGTTTCTTAAATAAAACCATTAAATCATACGCATTAGTCCGATTGCTGAGCCCCTGTTCATACGCCTTGATATCTTCCACGCCGCGAAGCACCAGAATGCTATCGGCTCCGTAGCTGCGCATCGTCTGGGTAACGTTCTGCGCACCCACCTTTTCAATAAGCATGTTGGTTGCAAGATTGCTGCTCATTGTAATCATATCATTCATGAGCGCACGAATCGTTCGCTTCTTGCCAATCATATCATACAGTTCGCCTTCACTGTCTTCGCTGATATCCATTTGATAGCGGCTGCTGTCCACAATGCTGCGAAATTCGTTTTTCACCACAAGGGAATCGTCAAGAGACAATTTACCGGCCCCGGCCTGTTTAAAAAGCTCCACCATCACCGGGGTTTTCATGGTGCTGGCCGCGTGAAACATCTCGTCGGCATTGATCATCAATGATTGAGAAGTATCAGAGAGGTTGAGGAAAGCCAGTGCAAAGGTGCCTGCCGTTTGTTTGAACTGATTATCAATATTGCTTTTTAACGGGCCTAATTTTGATGAAGGTCGGGTGCAACAGATATTTAAAAAGAGGTACAATAATAAAAAAAATGAATACTTTTTTTTACACATACAGTAGTAGAAAATGTATTAAAAAAAAGCTTTAGGAAACTTCTGGAGTCTCCTAAAGCTTGATTCTCAATTTATAACGTTTCTTGTACCTTAATCTGTATTCCAAAAAATACGATCTAATAGTGTAATCTCCGGTACATTTTCTGAGTTTCGCTGTGTTTCAGAATTAGGATACACTAACCTACGAATAAACTGTCCGTTGAGATCTGTATTCAGATTCTCAGGAACCTCCATGCCTTCGTACTGATAATCATACCGGCGGGCATCAGCCCAGGCTTCGGGGTGCAGATACATAGCCGTGTATTTTTCTTTAAAAATAAGATCCAGTGTAAGCCCACCTTCCCCGACGGCCACAGCTGGGTCAGTCATATATTCGGTTTGAGCTGATTCCTCAACACCCATTTTATTCATATGCGCTTCAATGCCCGCAATATAGGCTTGATATGCACGTCCGGTTTGCCCGTCACGGAACGCGGCTTCCGCCTCGATAAATTTTTGCTCGGCATAAGTGGCAATCAAAAGCGGAGCCGTGCGCTGCGCATAGAAAGTATTGGTGGTAAGTACGCTGCGGGCGCCTTGCTCGGGCGCATCACCCCGGCCCGCTCCATTGCGTGTTCCCTTGTAAATACCAGCGTCGGTGGTATCGGTAAAGGCTTCCATGCGCGGATCAAACACCCCGTAGGTTGTACCGTCTAAATGCTTAATCAGCTGCTCGGATAACCACCCGCCCAGAAACAAGTTGGCATTGTCAATGGCAACATCAGCCCATGGGTTAATTTCTTCTTCGAAATAAGAGACCTGTGCATCATCGGCATTGGATTGAAATCCTTTATCAACTGCATTTAGGACTTGCTGTGGAGCATACGAAGACAACCCACTTAAGTGATTAAGATAACGGGCTTTTAACATGTTTGCCAGCTGCACCCACTTAAAGGTGTTGCCCTGATAAATAAAATCATCATCACCGATGGATATTGTCGATTCTTCTTGTTGCATATCCGATATGCCTTCATCCAGCAGCCGCATAACTTCGGCATACAACTCCTCATCACCATCATACCCGGGGGTTAAGGTTTCAACAAAGAATGCCTCATCGTAAGGAACACTGCCCCATGCATCTACTACGGTGGCAAGGTTTAATGCCATCATAATTTTAGCTGCCCCCAAATATTCGGTTGCGCCCTGCTCTTCGGCCTTTTGCTGCATTACAGCCAAATCCGTCATCATATCATAGAATGTAAACCAGGTACCGTCGTAGCGTACCGCTTCCTGGACGTCGGTGGAAGAGCCAGGATTCGGTGATGCCAAATACTGCACATAAAACGATGTGGTTTGCCCCAATGCAAACACCCCTTGTGAAGTTTCAAAGGTCGTGTTCGTCATCAGTCCTGTCAGCGGCGCATCGGTTGGGTTATTGGGATCATCATTAATGTCCAAATAATCACTGCAGCCCATTAGCAGTATCACTAATACTGCCATCAAACAATTGGTAATTTTGCGTAGATTTTTCATAACAATGTTATTTTTCTTTTATAGAGAGAAATCAAGTGAGAAAATGAAGCTCGCTACCCCGGGATGATCCAGGCCGGTAAATCCGGTGGCGTTGGTTCCGGCGGGTCCGCTGCGTGATTCAGGATCAAATCCATCAAATGGAGTATAAAGAATGATATTATTAACAGTGGCCGAAGCAGTTATATCGCTGAATGGCAAGCTTTCCATTAGACCTGAGGGTAAACTATAGGCCACTTTAGCATTTCGCAGCTTTACAAAAGATGCATCATTCACAAAGTTTGCTGCAATTCCTCGCGCAACATTCCGGTAATATCCTGCACCATAATCCCGGCCATCGGGCCCCTCGCCCTGGCCCAGCCATACTTCCTGCGTGTTGGGCTGGCCGTCGGCCGTTACCCCATCAAACACACGGAACTCGTTACGGTCGAGCGTTTCTTTACTGATACCAAATGCGGTAAAGAAGTTGCCGTATTGGTTATATACATCCATGCCCTGTTGAATATCTACCAGAAATGATAAACTTATATTTTTATAGGCAAAGGAATTATATATACCGCCAATCCAATCGGGGAAAGCGTTGCCCAATACCAAGTCATCTCCATTCCTAACGGGGAACCCATCTTCACCAATTAAAATTGGCGCGTCTTCGTCTAAATATAGTGGGTCTTCAGGAGCCTCTCCCTCAGGATAATATCTGGCAAAACTACTGCCGTAAAGGTTTCCAAAAGGCTCGCCCTCCACTAACTGTATACTGGCTCCGCCCCCGGCATAGCCAAATGAGGAACCGATGAAAATGCTTTCGATCCCCTCGCGTATGGAAATTACCTCATTGCGGTTACGGCTATAATTTAAGCGCACATCCCAGCGCAAGTTCGGCGTTTGCAGAGGCGTAAGATTTAATGACACTTCAACACCGCGGTTTTCAATTTCACCGGCATTTGTCACCAATCGCGTAGCGCCGGTAGTATTAGAAATGGGAACCGTTAAAATTTGGTCGGCACTGTTGGCTTTGTACCAGGTAAAATCGAGTCCTATGCGGTCTTCCATAAAGCGTAGATCAGCCCCGGCTTCAATGGAAGTCGTTATTTCCGGTTTTAAGTCAGGGCTTCCGATGACCTGGTTGCGGGTGTATCCCACCTGGCCGTTTAGCGGAAATTGACCCGGCGAACCGAATGTAATTCCAGTTGAGTACGGCCCGGCATCTTTACCCACCTGTGCATAGGAGGCCCGAAGTTTACCGTAGGAAAGATAATCAGGAGTATCGAAGGCATCACTAAACACAAAGCTGAGATTTAAGGACGGATAAAAGAACGAGCGATTATCAGCCGGCAAGGTTGAAGACCAATCGTTTCGGCCTGTTACATTCAAAAACAAATAGTCGTTATAGCCAAATATCAAATCACCATAGACGCCTATCAGGCGGCGCTGTGATTCGAACTGGCTGGTTGACACGTCCCTGACGTTGCTCAAATTAAAGAAGTTGGGCGTTACAAAATCATTACCCGAAGCAATAATCTGATTATACTGCCGGTCAAATATATCGTTGCCCAAAGTGAGCTTTGCGTTAATTTTTTCGGTTAAATCCTGCTTCAGATTAACAGTAATATTTGAATTAAGATCCCGCCTGTTGATGCGATATTCCGTGATAAAGCCAGTAGAGCTTAAAACATTTTCATTTTCAACACCCTCGGGCCCCGGTAAGATATTTGTTCGCTGATCGCTATAATAATCCAAGCCAAAGCGGTACGAAGTACTTATCCAATCCGCCATATTATAGGTGAAATTAACATTCCCAATCACCCGGTTTACGTTATCATTAAACGTGGCATACCGTGCATCATAGATTGGATTGGTACCGGAATTACCGTTGCTATAATAGCCGTTCATGGTGCCGTTCGGTTTGCGATAATCCGTCACGTCTTTATTAGGCGCCCAATACATCAATCGTTCCATAAATCGGTCAGCCGGCACACGGTTTCCACCGGAATTCACGTAGTTTACAGAAGAAGCGATTTTCAAATCTTCGCTTGGGCTAATTTCACCGCTAAACCGTACAGAGGTACGGTCCCAATCACTGAAAGGAATCACGCCATCCTGCATAAGATTGGAGACTGATCCATAATAGGTTGCCAGTTCACTTCCGCCCGAGACACTCACGGAATTATCAACTTTAACACCGGTTTCCATAGCATCTCTCCAAATATCATTATACTGCCAGCCATCGAGCGTATCAGCTACAGCATCAATACGCGCTCCCCAGTTGGGCCAGAAACTGCTGGTTGTTGCTTCGCCGCCAAAACCCTGCCCGTATACTTCCTGGAATTCCGGATATCTATTAACGCGATCGAAACCGACCGAACTATTAAAATTAATTTTTACTCCTCCCTCTTGCCCTTTTTTAGTGGTAATAATAACCGCACCGTTAGCAGCACGCACCCCATAAAGAGCAGAGGCTGAGGCGCCTTTTAATACGCTAACTGATTTAATATCGTCAGGATTTATATCGGATGCGCGGTTACTAAACGCCCGGCCTCCACCACCGCCCGTAATCGTGGAATTATCAATAGGCACCCCGTCAACAACAAACAGCGGCTGGTTGTCAGCGCCGGGATCCAATGAACTGATGCCGCGAATTAAAATACGTGAACTGCTGCCCGGGGCACCCCCGGTATTGGTCACCTGCACGCCGGCTATCTTGCCCTGCAATGCACTCACCACGTTTTCGTTGTTTCCGGAATTCAGCTCCTCGCTGTCTATTTGTTCTACAGAATAACCCAGTTCTCGCTGCTCCTGCTCAATACCAAATGCAGTTACAACCATTTCACCGAACGCCTGTACCTGCTGCCCCAACTGTACATTTATGGTGTTTCGATTATTTATAGCCACCGTAGTTGTTCGGTAACCAACGTAGGAAAAACGTAGAGAATCGGCGTCATCGGGTGCGGTTAGACTGTAATCACCATCCTGATCGGTAAATGTTCCGATGGTAGTATTCGGCACAAGAACATTTACGCCAGGAAGAGTTTCGCCGGTCTCCGCATCGCTAACCGTACCGGAAATTTCTTGCTCCAGTAGTTTGATTTCAATATCCGTTTCGAATGCAGGAAGACGTTTTATTAGTACAATTTCGCGCATCTTGGTAAGAGCAGCATCAAAACCGGTGCCCGAAAGCACCTGCTGAAGCGCAGCAGCCACAGGAATGTTATTAAAATTGACACTCTTCTTTTTTCCAAGAACCGCCAACTCCGAATTATACGCAATCCCCAAGCCAGCTTTTTGGGCAATGCGTTCGAGCAGATGCCCTAAGGACTGATTTTTTGCCTGAAGGGTAACAGGCCTTTTCAGCTCTTCAATGGTTTCAGAATATTTTTTAACCGAATAAAGCGACCCCTTGACCTGGGTTGAAGAAACCGTGGTGTAATACTGGGCCTGTACATTATTAACCCCGATAATAAAGGGTAAAATGATGAGTGCAAACAGACAACATTGTGCAAATTTTATCGATTGTTTCATAGTTCCTCCTTTCCGCATTTTTTGAGTTAAATAGTAAGAATTTATCATAAGGCTAATCTTTTATCTTAATTATTGATCCCGTTTGATTGTACATCCCATAATTTGATCGTCCTAAAGCATTCTACTTATTCGAAAAACACCACCTGATTTTTGTCAAGCGTATATTCGATGTTCAACGACATTTGTATTACATCAAGCACGTTTTGAATAGACCGGCTCTTTAAAAGTGCGGTAAGTGACAATTCTTTGAGCTGTGGATCTGCAAATATTATCTCAACTCCGTAACGACGCTCCAGTTCAGTTGCAACCTCTCGCAAAGGCGCTTCCTTAAACTTCAGATAACCGTCAACCCACCCCAGATATAACGCTAAATCACTTATAGCGCTGGATTCTACATTCAGGCTTTTTGCATCGAAACGTCCTAACTCGTTTTTATTTAATATTACCTGCTCTTTTCCGGAAGCCTCTGCTGCTCCAAAGGAAACGCGGCCTTCTTCAACTGCAACGGTAATGTTACTGTCCTCCGGATAAGCCCGAACTGAAAAGGTTGTACCCAATACACGTGTCCGGGCATCCCCCGAATGAATGATAAATGGCCGTTCGGTATTTTCTTCGACATTAAAGTAGGCCTGCCCCTCCAAAAACACTTCGCGCTTATCAGTCTCAAACACTTTGGGTAACCGTAATGTACTTCCTGCGTTAAGCAATACCTTGGTACCATCTGAAAGTGTTAGGTTAACGCGTTGCCCCATGGCAGTAGTTATAGCACGGAGGGTGGGCTCCGTTGAGCCATTTTCTGTAGGCGTCCAGCTGCGATAGGCAAAAATACCAATCAGGGCCGCAATGAGAAAAATGGCGGCAACGCGTACGAACGCAGGCCAAAAACGGTTGTGGGTAACATTATAATCTATAGATTTGCTTTGCCGAACAGACGAATTATTGGATGTGGGATGCCGATCTATTTTGTTGCTTAACTGTTCCCAATCGCTATCTGCATCAAATGTATTTTTTTTAAAATCGTGCCGGCTGGCTGATTGTCTCCAAATTTTTTCAATCTCTTCAAATTTTTGCTGGTTTTGAGCGCTGGCATTTATCCATCGCTCCACCTTTTCATTTTCTGTCTTCGTGCTTTCGTTCGCTAAATAGCGGACCAACAAAGCCGGTTTAATGTCGTTGTGCATCATTTTGTACGAATTAGTGATTGCCGTTCACTAATAAGACAAGCGCCAACGCCTATACCCCCAAGATAAATTTGTATATATTTATTTTGATGTAAAATAAATAATTCGAGAACCTTCTACGACCTTAATAAATCAGGATTAATGGTATCCCTTATTTCCTGAAGTGCCAGCCCCATGTGGTTCTCAACAGTCTTGCGGGCTACATCCATTACCCGGGCAATCTCTTTATACGAAAGGCCATGCTTTCGGTGCAGAATAAAAACAAACTTGCGGCGATCAGCCATTGTATCAACAATATTCCATATCTCAGTGATAAGCCGTTCGGTTCGATCATCCCCGGCGGTCATTTCTGTCTCAAAATTACGCGCACTTGTTTTATAAAATTCTTCCTGTAATTTTCGACGGCTATCTTTTTGGGTTTTAACATTTAAGGCCTGATTCCAAACGGCTTGGTAGAGATATGCTTTAAGAGAGGTTTTTATATGCCAGCTTTGCCGTTTTTTCCACAACTTCAGGAATACATCCTGTACTACATCTCGTGCCTGTTCCGGGCATTTAGTTATTTTAAAAGCCAGAGCGCAGAGATCATGATAATAACTGTAAAACAGCTTTTCGAATGCATTCTTATCCCCTTCTTTTAGGTCCTGAATCAATTCCTGGTTTGATTCATACGGTTTCTCTACAGGAGAGCTCATAAATTTTGATCCCCTCGTTGCGCCTGGATCTTTTTAGCATACACAAATTTGCTGATTATGGTTTTATAAAATTACTTTATTTACACCAGAATAACCAACCGCCCGAAAAGCAATAATTATTAACCAATACAGTCGTAAAAAGATATCAAAATCACAGTTTATAGCATCATAAACTTTTACTATTTTGATGCCCAATTTTCGATTTTCTATAACTTGTAAAAAAAATGAACATCCTCAAATTTGGCGGCACCTCTATGAGTGATGAACACACTTGGCGCAAGGTGTTTGATATTATCAGCCGTTACAAGCATCCTGTTGTCATTGTTTCGGCCACCGCCCGGACCACACGCCAGTTGATAAATGCTGCCAATACCGCGGTAGATGATCTGGCCAGTGCCGCCGCCATCGTTGAATCCATTGGGAAACGGCACCGCTCTTTAGTCAATAATTTCTTAGCCAAGGCTAAAAATAAACGCACCCATTCGGTTGATGAAGATTGCGAAGAATGGATTGAATCACGGATAACCAATCTTAAAAAAATATTGAGAGAAATATCTCTGCAAAAGAATGTTTCTGCTTCTCAAAAAGATGCCATTGCAAGTACAGGTGAGCAGCTTTCGGCTTATTTATTTGCCTGTTGTGGCACGGCATACGGGCTGGATACATGCTGGATTGATGCCCGCAATATTATAAAAACCGATGCAAATTTCGGAGCCGCAACCCCTAACCCGCAACAGATACAGCAAACTTCTTCATTGCTCAAAAATGAATTAGAGAAGGGCTGGATTCCCATTATGGGTGGTTTTTACGGCGAAAATGCCCGTGGCGAAATTACCACCCTGGGCTTTGAAGGTTCCGATTACTCCGCCAGTCTGGTGGGAGCCGCACTGGAGGCCCAAACAATTGAAATATGGACCGATGTAAGCGGAATATACACCTGCGATCCGCGGGTGGTAGAAAAGGCGTGCCCCATTGCGGAACTTTCATTTGATGAAGCCACCCAGCTGGCACACGCCGGTGCCAAAGTGTTACATCCTTCCACCATGAAGCCGGCAGCATCAGCTGCCATTCCATTACTTGTTAAAAATATATTTGCGCCCCAACAGCCGGGTACCAAAATTCATAAAACCCAGCCGAACGAGGATGGTAGCGCTAAAGCCATGGCATATCTGGAAGATCTAGCAGTAATTACGGTAACGGCCGAACAATCTTCGGGCATTGAATATAACTTTAGGTCTCAGGTGTTGGATATTTTTCGTCAGACAAATATTGATGTAAAAACCCTCACCGAAAGCTCTGCAAACACTGTTTCGGCCATTGTAAAGTCCATTGGTAACGTATTCCAACTGGAAAAGGCTTTACAAAAATTAGGCAAGGTAAAACGCCGGGAAAAGCAGGCACTCATCAGTATAATAGGCTGTTCATTGCAGGATAAAAAACGCATCGAAGAAATAATGTTGAAAAAAAATAACAGCCCGGAACCCGCTATAATATTTTGCGAAGAAGCGAAAAATACTGCTCGCTTAGCTGTCCCCGAATCTTCACTCGACGGGGCTGTAAACAACATTCATCATTTATTTTTTGAGTAGCTAAACGGTTTTCCGGGTTTTACATCAAACCGTACAGATGACTACTCTTCCTCACCTTCCGATATGTGATCCTCTTCTACAATACCTAATTTGCGGGCTCGCTGCCGCCAGTTTTTGCGCGCCAGTTTCTGCATGTCTTCATTTTTATCAATTTCATCGACTATTTCCATACCCAGCAATGTTTCCACCACGTCTTCCATGGTAACAATACCGGAAAACCCCCCATATTCATCAACCCCCACAGCAATATGCTCCTGATTTTCAAGCAGCTGTTCAAAAAGGCTTTGCAGTGAAATGGTTTCAGGCAGGATTAGGATATCGCGTTTGAGCTCCTGCAATTTTACCGAGTCTTTATCTTGGGCAAGATTAATCAACAGATCATTTTTTAACACATAGCCGGTGATGTCGTCTTCCTTTTCGCCATAAACCGGAAGCCTGGAAAAACGCAGTTCATCGTGTTTATCAAACACATCAGATACAACCTCTTCTTCGTTGAACATGACCACCACCACCCGCGGGGTCATAATATCTTTGACGCGGAGCGAACTGAAACGCACCAAATTTTTAAGAATATCCGATTCTTCTTTCTCAATGATGCCTTCTTGAGCGCCCCGGTCGGCCATGGCACTAAATTCTTCCCTGCTAAATGTGGGGCGATCTTCATCACCCGAAAGCAGCCGGGTGATCCCCATAGAAATCACCACAAAAGGATAAAGAATCCAAATCAACACGCGGATGATGCGCGCCGCTACGGGAGCCAACGTTTTCCAGTAGGTGGCCCCAAGGGTTTTGGGTATAATTTCGGATATAAAAAGAATAAGTAACGTAAGAATAGCCGAAGTAATACCTACATATCCGCTGCCAAATACCATTTGCGCCTGTGCTCCCACCCCCGCGGCCCCTACCGTATGAGCAAAAGTGTTGAGTGTTAAAATGGCCGAAAGGGGGCGATCGATATCATCCTTTAAATTACGCATCAAAGATCCGGATGACCGATCATCATTTTCAAGCATTGCAATATACGATTGGCTCACTGAAAGCAGAATAGCTTCTAATATGGAACACAAAAAAGAAACTCCAATGGCCAGTCCAAGATATACGAATAATAAAGTCATGAACAGGAAAATACATCTTTAACCATAGATACAAAATTTTTTATGCGTGTTGAACGTGGGTAATATATCAAGGAGGTTATAAAATTGAAAAAATATTTAATGATGAGTTGTTAAATTCCTAATTTCAACGGTCATTTTAAACGCAATATTTTGGTGTGCTTTCATTCAGTAATGTATCATTGTCATTTGGCGGGCGGCAGCTGCTAAAGCAAATTGATTTTCTAATCAACACGGGCGAACGCATTGGCTTGGTAGGCCCCAACGGTGCCGGTAAATCTACGATACTAAAAATAATTGCCGGGCAGCTTGAACCCAATGAGGGTACGATGCAGCATTCAAAGAGTGAAACCGTAGGCTACCTGCCCCAGGATGGTGTTGAGCCGGATCCTGAAAAAACGGTGCTGGAAGAAGTAGAAAGCGCTTTTGGTGAATTATTGGCCCTGGAAGAAAATGTGAAGGCCGCCCAGCAAGAGCTTGCCGCAGCGGAAGCCGGCAGCGAAAAGTATGAGAACGCGATGGAACGCTACGGGCAGCTGCAAAGCAGACTGGAACAATCCGGCGCATATAGCCTGCAGGCTAATATTGAAAAAATACTGATGGGCCTGGGTTTTGATACCGCAGATTTTTCGCGCTCCACAACCGAGTTTAGCGGCGGCTGGTTGATGCGCATTGCCCTGGCAAAGTTACTGCTGCAACAGCCCACTTATCTGTTACTGGATGAGCCCACCAATCACTTGGATATTGAATCACTGCAATGGATTGAGCAGTTTCTGAAAAATTATGACGGCGCCATTGTCGTCGTATCGCACGATAAATCATTCTTAAACCGCATCACCAACCGTACACTCTGGCTCGAAAACGGCCACATTGACGATTATTCCGGCAACTACTCCTATTTTGAAAAAATGCACACCGAGCGGATGCGACACCGGCGGCAGGCCTACGAAAATCAACAGCGCGAGATAAAGCAGATTCAGGATTTTATTGATAAATTTCGCTACAACGCTTCCAAAGCCAAGCAGGTGCAGAGTCGGGTCAAAAAATTGGACCGAATGGACGTTATTGAACTGCCGGCTCAAGATGAAGAAATTTCGTTTCAATTTCCCGAACCGGAACGCAGTGGTGCTATTAACATGCGGTTGGAAGGCGTCCAAAAATCGTACGGCGATATTGAGGTTTTTGAGCATCTCTCCTACACCATTGACCGCGGTGACAAAATGGCCATTGTGGGACCCAACGGGGCCGGTAAATCAACGCTGGTGCGTATTTTAGCAGGACAAGAACCGCTTGATGCCGGCCGCCGTGAGGAGGGCCATAATGTAACGACCTCTTATTTTGCGCAGCACCAAGCCGATGAGCTGGATCTTTCCAAAACCGTTTTTGAAATTATGCGCACTGCCGCTCCGCAGCAAACCGAAACCCGTATTCGTACGCTGTTAGGATGTTTTCTTTTTCAGGGTGATGATGTATTCAAGCCCGTATCGGTGCTTTCGGGGGGCGAAAAAAGTCGATTAGCGCTGGCTCGCATGTTACTTTCTCCGGCCAATTTCTTAATCTTTGATGAACCCACCAATCACCTGGATATGCAATCCAAAGAAATCCTGCAGCAGGCGCTGAAACAGTACGACGGCTCTTTCATTATTGTATCCCACGATGTAGACTTTTTAGATCCCATCGTCAGCAAAGTGCTGGAGGTACGTCCGAATGATACTTTGACCTATCTCGGCAATGTTTCTTATTACTTGGACAAGAAAAAAAAGGAAGATGAATCAGAAACTTACGAAAGCCAGACAACAAACCAATCCGGCCAAAATGATTCACCCTCACGTAAAGAAGAACGCCGAATAAAAGCGCAGCAGCGACGGGAAAAATCAAAAAAAATGAAACCCTTCAAAAAAGAATTTGAGCAGAAAGAATCAAGCATTGAGAAGCTGGAGGTTCGCAAACAGGATATAGAAACGACCATGGCCGAACCCAACTTTTATGACAACGCTGAAGAAGCAGAAAAAATGAGCAGAGAACACAACAAGCTTAAAGCCGAATTGGTGGAAGCCTACGCTCGCTGGGAGGAACTGGCAGAAAAGATAAGTGCAATTGAGGAAGAGTTTAGTTAGTGAGTCATGAGTAGGGAGTTTTGAGAAAAACCACTCACTACTCAAATCTCAAGACTACTTTGCAAAGATCTGCTCTTCATCACGAAAGGCTTTAAACTCAAGGGCATTCCCGCTGGGGTCCAGAAAAAACATGGTGGCTTGCTCGCCGGGCTCTCCTTCAAAACGCACGTACGGCTCAATGACGAATTCTACGCCTTCGGCCTGCAGGCGTTCGGCAAGGGCTTCCCAGTCTGCCCAACTAAGGATAATGCCAAAATGCTTGGCCGGTACCTCATGGCCATCCACTTCATTGCTGCTTGATTTCCCCGCTTCATCCGGGCTGAGATGTGCCACCAGCTGATGTCCGCCAAAGTTGAAATCAATCCAGTGATCAGAACTGCGGCCGGTTTCGCAGCCTAACACATCGCGATAAAAATGGAGGGTTTCGTCCATACCGGTGACGGGAAAGGCAAGATGAAACGGCTGAATATTATTGTCATCCATAAAAAATAGGTAAGAATTTAGGTTATTATAGCTTCAAAAAGATCTAATATAATCATTTCGAACAAAGTGAAAAATCGGTGTTTTTTAAAATGGCTTTTTGAATTTAAACAACCATCTCTATGCCAATCCCGATATCTCAAAAGGCATCGAGATGACAACTTAAATTTAAAACTTTCTAATTCCTTCAAGCTACATTCACTCATTACTCTAAGATTATGAAATCAAAAAAGTTGACCTTTACCAATGCGCAGGGTGATGAACTTGCCGCACAAATTGATTTGCCTGAAAATGGCGACCCCGAGACTTTTGTGCTTTTTGCCCATTGCTTTACCTGCTCCAAAAACTTGAAGGCTGTGAGTAACATTGCCCGTGCGCTCACGGATAAACAGTTGGGCGTCTTTCGGTTTGATTTTACCGGTCTGGGTGAAAGCGAAGGCGATTTTTCGGATACCAATTTTCCGTCCAATATCGGGGACTTGGTAAAAGCCGCAGAATTTATGGAGGCCGACTTCAAAGCACCAGCCATTTTGGTGGGGCATTCGCTGGGCGGGGCAGCGGTTTTACTTGCGGCTCACAAAATATCATCCTGCAAAGCGGTGGCTACCATTGCTGCACCGTGTGATCCCGATCATGTGATCCAAAATTTTGAACCCAACCTGGATGAAATAAAAGAAGACGGCCAGGCCGAGGTGGTGCTCGAGGGGCGCTCGTTTACTATCAAAAAACAATTTCTGGATGACTTAGAAGAACTAAAAATGGGCAAACGCATCAAAGATCTGGAGAAAGCGCTGCTCATTTTCCATTCACCCGTTGATCAACAGGTAAGCATCGAAAATGCGGGGCATATTTTTCGTCACGCCAAACACCCTAAAAGTTTTATTTCGCTGGATGATGCCAACCATCTGCTCAATAACGAAAATAACAGCCGATATGTGGGAACAATGCTGGCATCATGGGCTTATACTTACATATAAATGATTATTAAATTCAGTTTACTTACATTGGTATTTATTAATTAATAAACCTGTATATAATTATGACTCAATTTTTCAAATGTTTTTCTATAGTACTTCTGGGGCTGTCACTCACTGTAATCGGGTGTACAGAAACAGAAGATTATGATGATGCGGACGATGCAGACGATACCATGACCAATACCGAAGGCAATATGAATAACGGTGATAACATGGAAGACGGTGATGAGATGAACCGAGACAATGGAAATATGAATGATCATTCCATGGCTATTGCCACCATCACCCCTACGCAGGGTAATAACGCCAGCGGTACGGTCTCATTCAACAAGGGGAACAATGGTGTGGAAATAAGCGCCAATTTCTCCGATCTGCCGCAGGGTGAACACGGTTTTCATATTCATCTGTATGGTGATTGCAGCGCTTCCGATGGCACATCGGCCGGCACGCACTACAATTTTGAGGGGAGCTCAAAAAATCCCCCGGGCGACATTGATCGTATCACCGGGAATCTTGGAATGGTTTCTGCAGGTTCCAATGGCAGTGCCACCGCAGACACGACCATCAGCAATACCTCGATCAAAGATATTATGGGCCGTGCGGTTATCGTTCATGCCAAAGGAAATGATATGAGTCAGCCGCCCATCGGGGCAGCCGGTGCGCGTTTAGGCTGTGGGGTTATTGGCCATGCCAACCCCGAATCAATGATGATGAATGATGACAACATGCAAGACGACAATTAAATAGAATTATATTATGCCGCAGGTATTTACTTATCTGCGGCACTTTTTTATTTATAGAGGCCTTTGCATTACTGACGTTTATTTTCCCGAACCGTCGGGACAGGCAATATGACGTCAGTCTGAGCGCAATGAGACCTGATTTTATATCGGTCGAATGTAGTCGAAGACTTTTGATTAGGTTTTGCAAAGCCCTCTTATAGTTCATTTGGTGATTACCATTTTGTGGTAAATACACGAACGTACTACATGTCATCCCGAATCTTAGTTTAGGGGTGAAGGATATCAAATGTATTAGAGGTTCATTCTTATTGAGATGGGAAAATTTGTATTAACGTTTGAGATCCCTCCTCATTCAATAAACCTCTGAATTTCTCGTAATGACATATTTATCTTTTTAACCACTCGAATCGTTAATTCATAGCCATGCTCAACCACATAAACACCCAAAACATTCTCTTTTTAGACATTGAGACGGTCCCGCAAGTCTATAATTTTGAAGATCTTGATGAGACTAAAAAACAGCTTTACGATTCCAAAACGAAGTACAAACAAAAAGGCGACAAAACCGTCGAGGATATATATGAAAGTGCCGGAATTTTAGCCGAATTTGGAAAAATTGTGTGTATCTCGGTAGGGTTCGTCAAGAATGATGACGGGGCTACCAAACTGAGGCTGAAATCATTTTACGGCGATGATGAAAAAGAAATTCTTACTGAATTCAACGGGCTACTCGAGAATCACTACCACACCGACCAGCACTTGCTCTGTGGGCACAACGGCAAAGAGTTTGACTTTCCCTACATTGCGCGTCGTACGCTAATAAATGGGCTCTCGTTACCAAAAGTACTGGATATTGCCGGAAAAAAACCGTGGGAAATAAATCACCTGGATACCATGGAGCTCTGGAAATTCGGTGATTACAAGCATTATACTTCCCTCAGCCTGCTAACCAATATCTTTGATATCCCCTCTCCCAAAGATGATATCTCCGGCGCCGATGTAGGCCGCGTCTATTGGGAAAACAATGATGTGAAGCGCATTGCCCAATACTGCGAAAAAGATGTGCTTGCCACGGTACAGCTGTTCCAGCGTTACAAGGGCGAACCGCTTATTACCGAAGAGAATATAACTTCGGTATAACCCCCGTGCCCGACCGGAGGTCAGGCACGAGAAGATATTAGTGAACCTCAGTGATTCTTATTCTCGATCCGTATCTCTGGTGCAGATATAAATGGAGGCTTACCTTTAGAAAGTTACAACCCCCGTCCGCTATAGCGGACACCCCCTTTTTTAAGGGGGACTTATTTAATGTAACTTTTGAAATCTCCGTTATAAAAGGGAGTACTGAGCTTTGTGCACCAGATATTCCACGAAGTTTTATAAAAAAAACAACGTTGCAATAAGTAAAGCTATTTTCCCTCGATCCGTAGCTCTGCTGCGGATCGGAGTCTTTACTTTGTGAACCTTTGTGTTTCTTTGTGCGGCTTTGAGTAACAGCTATTCCACGAAATTTATAAGTGGGACATAAAGTTAGGTCAGGCAAATTGATGAAATATAATTTGTACTGCGCAATTTTTTATAAATTAATATTTAGACATTTATCTAAATATCTAAATGAACAAACTTTTTAAAGCTTTAAATGATCCTACGCGTCGTAAAATTCTGAAGATACTTCAGAATAAGGATAGCACCGCCGGCAAAATTGCCGATGCATTTGACATCAGCAAGCCCAGTATTTCGCACCACCTGGACGTACTTAAGCGCGCCGATTTAATCCGCGGCGAACGGGATGGGCAGTTTATCACCTACTCCATAAATACTACCGTGCTGGAAGAGGCAGCCAATTGGTTTTTGGATATTATTAATCAAAACAAGGACGAATGAAAACACTACAATACGCCTTCAAAAAAGAATGGTACAATATTATTCTGCTTTTGCTGCCTTTTATTGCCATTCCTTTTTTGTGGAGCCACCTGCCGGAGCAAGTACCCATCCACTGGAACCTGCAGGGTGAGGTGGACGATTATGGCAGCAAAACGTTTGGACTCTTTTTTATTCCTCTGTTAAACATTGGTTTGTATCTGCTGTTTTTATATTTGCCCAACATTGATCCCAAAAAGCGGATCACGGTTGATCAAAAACCCATGCCGGTTTTGCGCACCTTTTTTGTCGTCTTTCTTTTGGCCATTCATACCTGGATGATTGCCGCCGGAATGGGATATGAGGCAACATCAACAAAATGGATTTATCTTGGAGTGGCGGCTTTTTTAGCCGTCATTGGGAATTACTTGCGCACCATACAGCCCAATTACTTTATTGGTATTCGCGTACCCTGGACGCTTGAGGACGAAGATAACTGGCGCAAAACACACCGCATGGCGTCATATATTTGGGTTGCCGGCGGACTGCTTCTCATTGTACTGTTTCCGTTTTTTAATACCGAAACCTATAGCATAATTTTTACTGCCACAGTCATTACAATGGCACTTATTCCTATGGCCTATTCTTTTTATTTTTATAAAGCACAACCCTGATATCATGAAAAATTTCTTTTTATCTCTGCTTTTATGCACACTGTCTATACCCGCAACAGCTCAACAAAGTGCTATTCTTTTGGGTGATTGGGACGGATCCATCACCGTACAAGGCACGGCATTACCCATCACCACACATTTTATGGGTGATGATTCGCTACGCGGAACAATCGACATTCAGGGTGCCACGCTGCCGCTGCAAAAAATTAGCCTAAATGAGCAAGACTCGGTTTTCTTTGAATTTGCAACCGCTTTAAACGTGGCAAAATTTAAGGGCGAACTTAGGAGTGATTCAATCATCAACGGCCAGTATCATCAGGCCGGACAGCAGTTTCCATTTGCGTTGAAACGGATGAAACAGCAAGCTAAAAAACCGGACCCTTCTGTAATGGCTGCGAAAAATTACAACCATAAAGAAATGGTCATCAAAAACGATTCCATCGATATTGGCGGAACCCTCACCTGGCCTAAGCACGAAGAAGCAACGCAACTCGTGATCATAATTTCCGGCAGCGGCGCGCAGGACCGGGACGGTACGATTAAACCCATCACCGATTTCCAACCCTATTCGATTCTGGCCGATTCACTCACCGCCAACGGCATTGCCACTTTTCGCTATGATGACCGCGGCGTGGGGCAATCCACCGGTAACTTTAGCAATGCTACATTAGATATTCTGGCCTCGGACGTTAATGCAATTATCGCTGAATTTACGGATGATGAGGGCCCTGAATTCGGAAAAATTATCTTACTGGGCCACAGTCAGGGTGGCATTGTAGGGGGTAAAGTCGCGGCTAAAAATACCAAAGTCGATAAACTCATTTTGATGGCTTCGCCATCCATCAGGCTTGATAAAATCCTGCATTATCAACTAAAAGAAAGTTTTCTCAGAAGTGGCTTTAATGAAGCAGAGGTAAGCGATGCACTTTCGGCATTTGGTAATGTACTTAAGGCGATACATGAACAAAAAGAAATTAAAACAGCTCGGAAGAGCTACAAAGAACAATTTATCGGCATGTTCAGGAGCTTGCCAGAGCAAGCAAAAGCAAACATAACGAGTCTTGATTCAACCGCCTCTGCCCAGGGTAATACCCTTTTAGAGCAATTCACCACACCACAAATGCAGTCGCTCATGTTTTATGAACTAACAAATGACCTGCAAGGTTTAACGGTTCCCGTGCTGGTACTATTCGGCGGCAAAGACACGCAGGTGACCGTTGAGATGAATAAAGAACCCATTAAAAAAGCTCTGGAATCGGGTAACGCAAAACATCAAACCGAGATATTTACTGCAGCCAACCATCTCTTTCAAAAAGCGAAAACCGGCCAGGTACAGGAATATGGATCGTTGGGAAACAAATTTATTGACGGGTTTACCTCAACCATTGCTGACTGGATAAAAAAAAGTACAAGCAAATAGTACTTTCGTGCCCAACCGGAGATTAGGCACGAGATAGGAGTAATAACACTTTTTGAAATTACATCACTAAAATAGCGCGAGCGTCCGCTCGTGATAAAATTATATACCGTAAGCGTGGGTTTCGTGCCCGGCCGGAGGGCAAACACAAGATAAAACGACGTGAACAAATATTGACTGAAGCCGTAGGATAAGCTAAGTTGATAGACGTTTTAATAAACCACTTAACTTAACTTTATCCAATATGTCCGTATTAAAAGTTGTAGAAATTATGAGTGATTCCCCAAAATCGTGGGAAGATGCTACTGAAAAAGGCATTCAACGAGCCTCAAAAACAGTTAAAAACATTCAGTCTGCCTATGTGCAGGAACAGAGCGTAACCGTCTCTGACAACAAGGTAAAATCTTACCGGGTAAACCTTAAAGTTTCTTTCGGGGTTGATTAAGCACACTTTTATTATTTCTTAGCTCACTTGCGCGGGCGTCCGCTCGTGCTAAAGTGAGTTGTTCTAAGGAGGCCACAGACGGAAGCTTGCGCCAGTGCTTCCATCTCGATCCGCAGCTCTATTACGGATCGTTTATTTATTCTTATTTTTATAAGCTACGTTTCGGAACGGTATGTCAGACTGCGTGCCTAACCGGAGGTCAGGCACGAGATAAAAGTTAGATCCTCTCACTTTTCACCTTTTACTTGTCCACCTGCCAGCTGTTCATTTTATCGTCAATCACATCCCGCAATTTGCTTACCGGCACGCGGTCTTGCGTCATATCATCACGATAGCGGATGGTTACCGTATCTTCGCCTTCCGATTCCACTCCGTCGAAGTCAACGGTAATGCAAAACGGCGTTCCGGCTTCATCCTGCCGACGGTAGCGCTTACCGATGGAGCCCGATTCATCATACAAAACATTATAATCCTCGCGCAGATCTTCCTCAATGTTGTGTGCTAAATCCTGCAGCTTGTCTTTCTTGATGAGCGGGAAAATGCCAATTTTTGTAGGAGCCAGCTTCGGGTTGATTTTCAGCACTGTGCGCGTATCGCCATCCACCTCTTCTTCGCGATAGGCATCACAGAGAACCATCAACACGGCGCGGTCCAACCCAATAGAGGTTTCCA
>Ga0306901_1000200_pt1 | contig 29700 bp, 29 predicted proteins | sample AntRauMFilla3767_FD_190431 | JGI IMG/M metagenome (GOLD analysis project Ga0306901, IMG submission 190431) | Saline lake microbial communities from Rauer Islands, Antarctica - Metagenome Filla 3 #767 (v2) (version 2) | ecosystem: Environmental > Aquatic > Non-marine Saline and Alkaline > Saline ... | reverse complement strand
TAATTGTACGAGGTTGCTTAAGTATCTGTTGGAATATCAAGCCGTGCTATCGACAGTGGGTTGTGTCATCGATTGTCGGATTCATCCTGACCCTAAAGGGTCAGGCATTCTCCTCGATTCTCTGTAACGACTGACCGAAACCACAGGCAAACGGTCGGCATCAATCAGTAGCCGAACACAAAGTTCACATTCTCCGGCCTATCAGTAGGAGTAAATGGAACGTCGATCACCAGGACTGTTGGGCGCAGTCCGTATCGATATGCTGCGGCTCCACGAGACGTGGATGGAGGTTGTCTTTCCCCGTCAACTCAACCCCGGCCACGTTCTCGGCAAGTGGAAGCCCGAAACGACCCTCCAAAAAGTAGGCTACTACCTGTGGGCGACGATCGGAATGCTGCCGGTGTTGCTCGGCTACCCACTCCTGCTCGTCGGCTTCGGGACGCGCTACTACGCCGCCAAACTCGACAGTGCGGCGACCCGACTCGGCATCGTCGGTGCGATCCTGTTGTCGGTTGTCGTCTGGGGTGGGCTGTCTGTCGTCGCCCGCTTCCAGCTGTCGGCCGAGGGCTTTATTGCCGTCCTTGCCGCCAGCGGGGTCGCCACGGTCGCCGCGGCGGCGGCGGTGTTTTTCGGCCGCATCGGCGGTCGACTCACGAGCATCCTGCTGGCCTACCCCTCGGCGATGACCGCGCTGTTCCTGCCGCCGGTAGTCGCCGCGCTCTACTCGCCGACGCTCGGAGGAATCATCTTCCCCAACAGCGAACAGCTCGCCATTTTCATTCTCGACAACGTCCTCTTCATCGGTGGACTCAACGAGCTCCTGCGCGAACAGTTCGCCCTCGAGGGCGTCTACTACGCACTAATGTGGTTCGGCCTCGCGGTCCCGGTCGGCTGGGGACTGGGCGTGCTCGTCACGTTCGCCGACCTCGTCCGGCCCAAAGACGACTAATCGGACTGTTTCGGAGCGTTTAGGCGTTCGGAGTTTCTATTTTTCGCATGGAGTTCGACCGCACGACGACGATTGGACTGTTCGTTGCCGTTATCGCCCTCGGGACCGCCGCACTCGTTGCTGCACCGATGATGACGGCCCAAACGGTGCTGATGATGGTGCTGCCATCGATGGTCGTCTTCGGACTCATCACCTTCGGCATCGGCCTCAAACACGGCCAGCATCAGGCAGGCCGCTAGCGCTGCCCCTCGACGGCCTGCCCGACGGTCCACCGTTCAAGCAGCGTCGTCACCCGCACGCCGATCAGGCTCACGACGATTCCGATGATGATATACACGACGAGCCGCTGGGCTGGCGTCAGCACCGCCGGACCGACCGCGAGTTCGGTCTCGAAAACGTAGCCAGTGAACCCCCGGACGACGATTCCGACCGACAGCAGCGCAAAGGGGAGGTTGAGGTACGGCGTCTGGACCGTCTCGGCGGCCAACAGTTCGTCCAGGAGCCGACCGGTTCCCGCCGTGACCGCCGCGAGGGCGAGCCACGGAATACTGTAGTGGACGAAGCCGACAGCGGCGATCGGCTCCAACTCGGCCGCGCCGATCTCCGAGACGCCCAGCGCACCGACAAAGAGGCCGATCGCCGCCAGTCCGACCGCCGCGACATAGGTCACAACCGCGACCCGCCCGGAGTACAGTAGCTCGCGGCTCCAGGATGACAGCGAGCCGATCCGTTCGTCGACGCCGAGTCCTTTATAAAGCACGGCGAGCCCGAGCAGTGCGGCCACCCCGCCGAGGGCGACCGCTGGCGAGAACCAAAACAGGAGGACGGGGATCAACAGCAGGCCGATGCCCAGCGGGACGAGCACGGTGGTCCGGAGCTCCTCGTCGGCCAGGAACTGTTTGAGCAGGTAGTAGGTCGACTCGATGTCCCGTGTTTGGCGGACGATCACCCGATCGACCGCGTCGACCCGGAGCCGACTTTCGACGATCGGCACCACGCGCTCGTCGGCGGCACTGTCGACGACGACGATAGCCTCGCTTGGATCGTATCGCTCGACGAGGCTGTCGATCTGGGCGGCAATCGCGCGGTCGGCGGTCACCGCCGACTCGCTGCTACCGGACAGTACTGCGACAACCGCGTCGTCACCCTCGTCGCGGAGTTCACGGGTGACCCGCAAGGCCTCAAGTAGGCTGTTGACACCCGTTGCCTCGGGCTCGGCGAGGCCGACATCGATCACGAGCGAGCGCACCGCTTCCCAGCCAGCGATTGGGGGGCGAACTCCCGCTTTCTGGCCGATATCGTTGTCGCGGTCGACACAGCAGACGAGCGTCGTCACAGCCGCTCAAAACACACCTGTCGGTAAAAATCCCGTCGGTGTCCCGCTCAGTTGACCTAAAAGGAAACTCCTCAGTCGAGCTACAGCAGGCCGGTCTTCTGGAGCTTCATCAGATCCTCGGTGTCGAGGGTCTCGCCCTCTTTGAATTTCTGATAAATGTCCTCGGCTTCCTGCTTTTCTTCCTCCATCTTCTCCTGGCGCTCGTCCTTCCGCTCTTCTTCTTCTTCTTTGTCCAGCTCGCGGAGCCGCTTCTGGACGCGGACGAAGTCCTCGTGGTGGCGGTCGGCGGCCTCTTGGGCCTCGACGAACAGCTCGTGCATCTCGTCGGCCTTGTCCCGGATCTCGTCGGCCTCGCGGTAGGCCTCGATCATCTGGTTGTGGTGTTCCTGGGCCTTGTCGGCGAGTTCAGTCACCTTCTGGTGGTGCTGGGACGCCTCCGAGCGGACCTCTTCGGCCTCTTCGACGAGCTCGTCGAGCTCACCGGTGTCGTCGACTTTCTCCTTCTTCTCGGCGAGTTCCTCGCGTTTGTCCTCGATTTTCTCGATGAGCTCGCGCTCGTCTTCGGTCGAGAGAACTTCGGTCTGCTGTTGGAACTCGAGGTCTTCGATCTCGGATTCGAGCTCTTCGATGGGCTTGCCATCGTCGAGTTCGAGATCCTCCTTCATCGATTCGACCTTGTTGAAGAGTTTGTTGGCCTCCGCGTTGAGCTCGTTGCGGCTCTCTTTGTGTTCCTGGACCTGCTCGTTGAGAGAGTCGCGCTCCTCGCGGTGTTCTTGGGCTTCGTCGACCTTTTCGCGGGTCTCCGCGTTGAGGTCGTCGCGCTTGGAGGCGCGCTCGGAAGCCATCTGGTTGAGTTCGTTTCGCCGGTCACGGAGTTGACCTGCGAGTTTGATCAGTTTGCCTTTCGAGCCGTTTTCGAGCCGTTCGTCGGTGAGTTCAACGTTATCGGAGTCGTTGAGCTCGTCGATGTCGTATTCGTTTACTACACTCATAATTGAAACCTCGGTACCATTGTTGCTCCGGACATGGCAGTGGCCTGCCACTGTGCGACCGACCGTGGATAAGAGTTCCCGATCATTCTGCGTGCGATGCCACCAGCGCCGGAGGCGTTCTGGTACCCGTACATACCGGGGGCCCCAATATAAATACTTCGGTGACAGTGACTGTGGAAAGAGCTACCATACCGCTCGATTTCGGCGTATGCGACTGATTCACACAGACTGTACCAATATATAAACGATCGTGTGTGTCGACCGGTCGGACTCCAGGATCGATTGTCCTTTTTGGCCCGCTGGGAGAGACATGGTATGGAACACACCGAAGTCATTCGCGCACGCGGGCACGAGAACGTCCAGTCGACCCACGCCAGCACCTTCGAGGTCACCAGTGACGACTGGCTCACCCCCGCGGGCGACTGTATTCTCGCCATCGAGGCCGACCGCACGCCCGCCGATTTCGCCGACAAATTCGTCGACGCGGCCCAATCCCACGACGCCACGATCACCGCCACCCTGTCGACCGACGACCACACCCACACTATCACGGGTCGCGGCCATCCCGATCTCACCTACGAGGGCGACCGCAGCGCCGTCGGCCGGACGAGCGACTACGTCGACGACCGAACCATCATGGTTGGAGCCGACGGTGCCGCCGAGAGTGTCGATCGTGATCTCGTGGCGGCCCTCGCAGATGGCGCAGCGCTAACACTGGAGTTGTGTGTGCGCGTCGACAAATAAGAACGTCCTCGGTCGGCAGAGGTTCAGTTGGCGTCCTGATTCTCCGGTACCTGGAGCGATTCGGTACACCACGTACAGAAGTCGAGTTCGGGATCGGTCGACCGGCCGCAGTGAGGACACGAAACCCCGTTGTCAGCCTCGGAGTCATCACTGCCGACTCCAGGAGCCATCTCGGCTTCGCGCTGATCGAGGAACGCCACCAGCAGAGCGTCGACCACGCTAAAGCCGAGAATCACGACCAGCGGGGTGACTACTTCAGGGGGAAAAGTCGTGATATCGTAGGGGTCGACCGCCTCCAGGTTGGGGACGTAGACCGACACAAGTGCGAGAAACGAGCCCATCGAGACCAGAAACCAGAGAATCGATCGCCGCCACTTCCGGAGATAGGCGTGGCCAGCGCCACCGATACCGAGCGCCGCTCCAACGACCCCGATGATGGCCGTCAAAACCAGCCGTCGTCGTAGATTGCCCATAGGGCCACTACGGCCAAGACTATGTTAAACATCGGTATTTCTGCTGACGCGGTCTATCAACAACAATCACTATACGCGCGGCTGTCGAGGCTGGCGTATGCGACTGGAAGCCTACTGGGGTGTGGGACCGAAGACCGCCGAGCTGCTCCGGGAGTCGATCGGCGAGTCGGCGGCCATCGACGCCATCGAGAGCGCGGATATCCGCACGCTGGCGGCGGCTGGCGTTCCCCGCGGCCGGGCGGTCAGAATCCTCCGTCGGGCCAACGGAACGGCCGGAATCGACGTACTCGGAACGAGCGACACCAGGAGTGTCTACGACGAACTACTCACGCTGGCCAGCAGCTACGCGGTCGCCAACCACGCCGCCGACCGGATTCGCGTCATGACACCGCTGACCGACCGCGAGGCCATCAAGAGCAGACTCGACGACGTCCTGGCGGCCAAAGCCGCCTGGACCGACCTCACCGACGACGACCGCGAGCGCGTCCTCAATGCCTTCGAAGAGTACGACGAGGCTGGTGGCACCGACCGCGCCGCCGTCGAGACGGCTCTCGAACTCCGTGCTGTCGGCCTCGGGGGATCGACCTTCGAGGCTCTCGGCGCGGTCGACGAGGCCGCACTCACCGAGGCCGCGGGCGCACTGGGCTACATCCGCGAGTCGTCGGACGGACCGCGCGTGGTCGAGGACGCCGACGACGAACTCGACCGCCTCCGCGACCAACGCGATGCGGCACGTGAGCTCAACAACGCCGCCTTCGACATCATCGACACTGTCCGCGACGGTGGGGTTCGGGATATGCAGGCCTTCCAGAGCGGCGTCGTCGACCACGTTGCCAACGAGACCGACATCCCACACAACACGATCCGGTCGGCCGCCCCCGACGAGGCGGTCGACGCCGCGGACTTCGTGAGCGCAACGCTCCGGGAGCTGGTCGCAGATCTCGAAAGTGAGGTCGAAGAGCGTGAGGCGACGGTTATCGAGGAGCTACGAAGCCGGATCGAAACCGCCGAGGGAGACGTGGAAGCGGCAGTTGAGGCGGTCAGCGAGATCGCGCTATCGCTCTCACTCGGGCGGTTCGCCGCCGAGTACGACCTCCAGCGACCGACGCTGGTCGACGATGGACTGGCCGTGGTCGGCGCGCGGAACCTCTTTCTCGACGGCGAGGTCCAGCCGATCACCTACGGGGTCGGTAACCACGAGCTGGCTGACACGCCGCAGGCCCTGTCGCCACCGACTGGCGACCGCGTGACCGTCCTCACGGGCGCGAACTCCGGCGGGAAAACGACGCTGCTCGAAACCCTAAGTCAGGTCGCACTGTTGACTGCAATGGGGCTGCCGGTCCCCGCCGACCAGGCCGCCGTCGGCCAGTTCGAGACCATCGTCTTCCACCGCCGTCATGCCTCGTTCAACGCTGGCGTCCTGGAATCCACACTCAAATCCATCGTCCCGCCGCTGACAACCGAGGGAAAAGCGCTGATGCTCGTCGACGAGTTCGAAGCGATCACCGAACCGGGACGGGCCGCTGACCTCTTAAACGGGCTCGTTTCGCTGACTGTCGACCAGTCGGCGCTGGGCGTCTACGTCACCCATCTCGCCGACGACCTGAGTCCGCTCCCTGAAACAGCACGGATCGACGGCATCTTCGCCGAGGGGCTGACGCCCGACCTCGAACTCCGGGTCGACTACCAGCCGCGCTTTGGCACGGTAGGCAAATCGACGCCGGAGTTCATCGTCTCGCGGCTGGTGGCGAACGCCAACGACCGTGCCGAGCGGGCTGGCTTCGAGTCGTTGGCAGCGGCTGTGGGTGAAGAAGCCGTCCAGCGGACACTATCGGATGCCCAGTGGGACGAAGAATAAAACCGAATCCAGTTCTAAGCGGTCTGCTCGGCGACAACTGCAACGCCGATGGTCACGTCGACCCCCTCAATCTCCCAGTCCTCGACCAGATCGCCCGCTGCCTCGGGCTCGTCGACGAATTCGGCGGCCCGAACCTCCTCGGCGATCAGTTCGCGGTGCTCGTCGACGAAGTCTTCGATTCGGTCGTCGTCGATGCTGAGGCCGACCTGGATTTCGCTCTCGACATCCAGATCGAGGTCCTTCCGCATCTCCTGGACCCGCCGAATCACGTCGCGGGCGTACCCCTCGGATTCGAGTTCCTCGGTGAGGGTGGTGTCGACGTACACCGTGCCGCCGTCGAACTCGGTGCCGGTGACGTGCTCCGGCGGCTCACTGCGGTATTCAACCATGCTTTCTTCGAGTTCCACGGTATCGCCGTCGACCTCGATGCCAGCCTCGACCGCCTCGCGTGCGGCACCCTCGACGGCCGACATCACCTTTTGGGCGTCGGCTCCGAAGGCGGGACCGATCTCGCCCATCTGTGGCTCTGCAAATGCTTCAAGCTCGCCGAATTCGTCGACAACCTCGATTGCACGGGCGTTGACCCGCTCGGAGAGGAGCCCGGAGAGGTTGTCGACCGCGCTGGCGACCTCGTCATCTTCGGTCTCGACGACGATCCGCGAGACGGGCCACCGGAGTTTGCGGCCGCCGCGCTGGCGGGCGTTGGCGGCAGCCTCCTCGACATCCCGGAGGACGGCCATATCGGCCTCCAAGTCGGGGTCGTGAAGGTCCTCGTCGACTTCGGGCCACTCCGAGGCGTGGACCGTCGTTTCGCTCCCGTCGAGAATCTGGTACATCTGCTCAGCCATGTACGGCGTGAACGGCGCGAGCAGGCGGATGACTTCGTTTTGGACAGTTGCGAGGGTCGCGTAGGCCCCGAGTTTCGATGGCGAGTCGCCATCGTCCCACATACGCTCGCGGGTCGCCTTGACATAAAAGCGCGAGACGTCCTCGGTGACGAAATCCAGGACGACGTTCAGGGCGTCGTCGACTCGGTAGTCGTCCCACGCCTCGGTGGCTTCCTGCTTGACATCCTGGAGCCGCGAGAGCACCCACTTGTCAACGACGGTGAGTTCGCCCTCGCTCAGATCGGGATCGGCGGGGTCGTAGCCGTCGAGATCCATGTACGTGAGCGGGAAGCGGAACACGTTCCACAGGATGTTCAGGCGGCCGACCATGCTGCCGAGGCCGTCCCAGTCGAACGAGAGGTCGACGCCCTGTTGGTCGTGGCTCAGCAGATAGGCCCGCAGTGGGTCGCGGCCAGCGCGTTCGATGGCCTCCTCGGGGGTGACGATGTTGCCGACCGACTTGGACATCTTGCGGCCGTGTTTGTCGTTGGCGAACCCGTGCATCAGGACCTCTTTATACGGGCTCTCACCGAAGGCCGCGGTCCCCATGCCGAGTTGGGACCAGAACCAGCCGCGGGTCTGGTCGTGGGCCTCGATGATGAGGTCGGCGGGCCACAGTTCGTCGAAATCGTCTGTTTGGCCGGGGTAGCCGATCGTCCCCCACGTCGCCACCGACGAATCGAGCCAGACGTCGAAGACGTCCTGGATCCGCCGATAGGTGGTACCGTCTTCGGTGATCGTAATGTCGTCGACGGTCGGCCGATGGAGGTCGATGTCGCCGGGGTCGATTTCCTGGTCGGCGCGCTTGGCGAGCTCTTCGCGCGTGCCGATGATGATCATTTCCTCGTCGAGGGTTCCCTCGCTACTCTCGGCATCCTCAGGGATCCAGATCGGGATCGGGATCCCCCAGTAGCGTTGCCGGGAGACGTTCCAGTCGGGGGCGTTCTCGATGAAGTCCCGGAAGCGGTTGTCGCGGGCCCACTGTGGGTGCCATTCGGCGTCTTCGATGTTGTCCAGGAGTTCGTCTTTGATATCGGTGATCGAGATGAACCACTGGTCGGTCGTCAGCTGAATGATATCGGTATCACAGCGCCAACAGTGGCCGTAGGAGTGTTCGTAGGTCTCGCTGGCCAGCAGTGCGCCGTTGGCGTCGAGATCGGCTTTGATCTCGTCGTTGGCATCACGGACGAACTGGCCCGCGTACTTGCCGCCAGCCTCGGTAAAGGTGCCGTCGCCCGCGACCGGACAGAAGATATCGAGTCCCAACTCTTGGCCGCGGTGGAAGTCCTCTTCACCGTGGCCGGGTGCGGAGTGGACGAGGCCAGTGCGGTCGGCCTCGACGAACTCTGCAGTGTATATTTCGCCCGCGCCCTCGAAGCTCGGGTAGTCGGGGACTTCCTCGCTGAGCGGGTGGTCGTAGCTCCAGCCGACGAGTTCGGAGCCATCGAGTTCGGCTTCGATCTCGTAGTCGTCGTACCGGCCGCGACCGAGCACGTCGTCGACACATTCTGCTGCGATATACAGCACGTCCTCGTCGCCGTCTTTGGTGGCTCGAACCTTGTTGTAGGTCAGCTCCTCGCCGACACCGACAAAGGTGTTGGCGGGGATCGTCCACGGTGTCGTCGTCCAGATGACGAGGCTCCCCTCGCGCTCTTTGAGCGGGAATTTCACATAGATCGAGGGGTCTTCGACCTGATCGTACTCGACTTCGTTGTTGGCGATCCCGGTCTCGCACCGCGGACACTGCGAGATCGAGCGTTTGCCCTGCTCGACGAGGCCACGGTCGGCGACCTGTTTGAAGCCGTGCCAGGCGGCCTCCATGTACTCGGGGTCGACCGTCTGATACGGGTCGTCCCAGTCGAACCACGCGCCGATGGATTGGAAGTCCTCGTCCATCGCCTTGCGGTTGGTCTGGGCGAATTCCATACACTCCTCGATGAAGGCTTCCATGCCGTACTCCTCGATGTCCTGCTTGCTGTCGAAGCCGAGTTCTTCCTCGACTTTGACCTCGATCGGCAGGCCGTGCATATCGTAGCCCGGGCGGTCGGTCACTTGGTGGCCGGTCATCCGCTTTTGTCGGATGACAGCGTCCTTCAGCGTCTTGTTCCACGCCGTTCCGAGGTGCATCTGGCCCGATGTGTACGGCGGCCCGTCGACGAAGAAGAAAGTGGGATCGTCGGCGTGTGCCTCCTTGGTCGCCTCGTAGGCGTCGTGGTCGTCCCAGTAGGCCTCGACCGCCTGTTCGACGTCGGCGGGCGAGTACTGGTCGGTGACATCATCCATACTCGAACGGTGTTTTCCGGTGTATATCAAAACGGTGGTCCTGCGGCGACGGGTCGTGGGTCAACAGCCGCTGGTCGACTGGACGAAAACAACGACAAAAAGAGGCCGAAGTCGGCGTTAGGCGGTTGCGTTGGCGGTTTCGTTAGCCGCGTCGGCACTGGGTTCGGACTCGGTCTGCTCGGCGATCCACTGGTCGTACTCGGCCTGGTCGACGACCTCAACTGTGAAGTACATATTCGAGTGAGCGAGTCCACAGTACTCCGCACAGTAGCCCTGATAGGTGCCTTCTTCAAGGCCGCTGGTCTTGAGGTACTGGGTTTGGTCCGGAATCGCATCCATCTTCAGCCCGAGGTCCGGGACGTGGAAGGCGTGGATCACGTCTCTCGACCCCACGCCGATGTAGACATCCTGTCCTTCAGGGAGGTAGATAGTCGGTCCCTCACCACTGCTCTCCATGCTGATATCGTGCTCGGGGTAGCTCATGTTCCAACCCCACTGGTAGGCTTCGGCTTGGACCAGAACATCACCCTCGTCGGGGGCGACCTCCTCGTCGGCAGCGCCGAACGTCACGTTCGGATCGGCCATCACGCCGTAGGAGGCAACACCGACGAAAAGCAGAATAAAGGCGGTGGCGACCGTCCAGGTGATTTCGAGCCGTCGGTTCTCCTTGGTGGGCTTCGGCTCATCGTTGTCCTTGAACCGAAGGACAGCGTAGACGAGGATGATCTCGACCAACAGCGTGATCGGCAGGGCGATATACAACAGTTTGTCGTTGAGCTCGTTGATGAGATCAGCCGAGGTCGACTGCGCGGCAACCGGATCGGCCAGAAGGACCAAAACGGCCGCCGACAGCAGCGAAGCGAGTGTGAAACGCTTGGCGTTCATGCTGCTTCAAAACTAGCATGGAGCGCCTAAATACCTACTGACTTGCCCGACCTGTCGACGGCTGGCCACCGGGCTCAGAAGAGAGGTACCACTGGATCGGACAGCCGAAACGGGGCTCCTATATACGACGATACCCAAGAGATAGATAGTGATTTCGAGTCTCCGATCACCGGATCGGTTCCCCGGCCTGTTGGCGGCGACGACGATGGGCGTCTATCTCCTGCTCATCATCGGTGTGGCGACCGCACTCACCGACGCCGCAGCGGCCTGCACAGCGTGGCCAGCCTGCGGTAGTGGCTGGTCGCTTCCGGCTAGTCTCGATGGGTGGATCGCCTTCGGCCACCGGATCGCTGCGGTACTGGTCGGGTTCGGCGTCCTGGCGACGACGGTCATGGCGTGGCGAACCGACACGAGCCGACGCGTCCGGGCGGCGCTCACCCTCGCGTTCGTTCTCTATCCCGCCCAGGCAGGTCTCGGCGCGCTCGTTGCGACGACCGGCGGCACCCAAACCATCTCAATCATCCACCTCGCCGCCGGAGTGACGATCTTCGGCGGGCTGCTCGCGGCGCTGGCGTGGTGGCTGGAGGCCGAAACCGGCGACCCTGAGGACGTGCCGGAAACGGATCCCGAACCCTCCGAGCCGCTCGATCCGACGGAGCGACCATCGGTCCCGACCGAGCCAGTTGCCCGCGCGAAAGCGACCCTGTTTGCGTACTTCCGACTGATGAAGCCGCGGCTGATGTGGCTGCTGTGTCTCGTTGCGGCCGCGGCAATGGCACTGGCGGGCGGCCCCGGACTGACACCCTACACGGCCGCCGCCACGCTCGTCGCCGGATCGCTATCGATCGGCGCGTCGGGGACGTTCAATCATGTCCTGGAACGCGATGTCGACCGGCGGATGGCCCGGACCAACGACCGACCTCTGGCGACCGACCTCGTACCCGTCCCCAACGCGGTCGCCTTCGGCCTGCTGTTGACGGTGATCTCGGTCGGCCTCTTTGCGACGATCAACTGGCTGGCGGCCGCCCTCGGCCTCGTTGCGATCGTCTTCTACAGCGTCGTCTACACGCTGATCTTGAAACCAAACACGGTCCAAAACACCGTCCTCGGCGGCGCTGCCGGCGCACTGCCCGCCCTCATCGGCTGGGCAGCCGTCACCGGCGAGATCGGGCTCGGCGGGCTGCTGCTGGCGACGCTGATCTTCCTGTGGACACCGGCCCACTTCTACAACCTCGCGCTGGCCTACAAGGACGACTACGCTCGCGGCGGGTTCCCGATGATGCCGGTCGTCCGCGGAGAGACGACGACCCGTCGACACATCGTCTGGTATCTCGGGGCAACCCTGATCGCGGGAGCCGCACTGGCAGCCTCCGAAACGCTCGGCTGGCTCTACGTCCTCACGGGCGTCGTCTTCGGTGGGATCTTCCTCTGGATGGTCATCCAGCTCCACTACGAGCAGACGAAAGCCGCCGCACTCCGGTCGTTCCACGCCTCGAACGCCTACCTCGGCTTCGTCCTGCTGGCGATCGTCGTCGAAGGCCTCGCGCTATGAGCGAACAGGGGACCGGTCTCTCAATCCCGGTGCCGACCGGGAGGCGGCTCTACTGGGGCCTGTTTTTGAATAGCCAGCTGTTCGCGCTCGCGCTCTATACCGTCCTGTCTCCCGCCGGACTCTCCTCGCTCCGACTGGTCGGCTACGGGCTCATCTGGCTCAACGTCTCGGCGTGGGTCGTGGCGAACAGCCGAGCCGACCCCTCGAATCCAGCGGTTCGACGGCGAGGGAAACTGATCGCCGCCGGCTACTTCGGGCTGCTGTTGTTCGCCGGTGGCGTCGTGGGTGCCGGAATCGGCGATGCCGCGACCGGCTTTCGGATCGCGTGGCTCCCGTTCGGCTTCGGCCCGGCGGCGCTCTACAGCGGCGCGCTGGTGACGATCAACCTGATTCCGATCTACCTGCTCGGCTACGGCGCGCTGTCGTATCTCGTCTACGTGACGGTGGTCGACACCGCTGGCTCGGCGGCCGCCGGGATCATCGGGCTGTTTTCGTGTGTCTCCTGTTCGTGGCCGATCGTTGCCGCGCTGGCCTCGGCGGTCACCGGGGGGAGTTCGATCCTCGTTGCCTCGGCGCTACAGATCTCCTATGGACTGTCGACGGCCGTCTTCGTCCTCACGGCGGCGCTACTGTACTGGCGACCGACGTGGCAGAGCCGACTCATCGGACGGTAACCAGATCACCATCGCGGTAGCCACTCTTTTCGGCCGCCATCCCGACTAGTCGGCTATGACGACCGTCGAAATCGAGTACTGCGTTCCCTGTGGGATGTTGGATCGCGCGCTGACCGTCCAGGAGGCGGTCCTCAGACAGTTCGCCGACCGGCTGGACCGGACGTCGCTCGTCATGGGCGACCACGGGATCTTCGTCGTACGCGTCGACGGCGAGACAGTCTTCGACAAGGAGGAAGACGGCTTCGACGTCGACGAGATCGTCCGGCGCGTCAGGCCCCACGTTGGTGACTAAGCCGATCAGTCGTCGGCCTCCTCGGTGACCGACGACGGCTCCTCGCTGGCGGCCGAGGCACGCATCGCTTCGAGGTCGTCGACTGCCTCAGCCCGGTGTGACCAGACGTCGAACGTCGCTTCGTAGGCCTCTTTATAAACGTCGTACCAGCGGTCGTACTGTCGGGCTTTCTCGGGGCGGGGCTCAAACGAGCGGCCGATACCCGAGGTTCGGTCGACCGCCGACTCTAAGTCGTCGTAGACGCCGACACCGATTCCGGCGAGAATCGCCGCCCCTTGGGCACCGAACTCGCGGGCAAAACAGTCGGACTCGTCGGGATGGGTGCGGTCGCCCGCGAGGTCGCCACACGCGCCCAGGGGTTCGCGGTCGATCTTCTGAGCTTCGATCCCTACATCGATGCCGAAACGATGGCAGAGTACGACGCCGAAAAAGTCGACCTCGACGAGTTGCTCGACGAGAGCGACATCGTCTCGGTACACGTTCCAGTCACCGACAGCACCCGTGGGCTGCTCGGCCCCGAGGAGTTCGACCGGATGAAAGACGGCGCGTTCTTTATAAACAACGCGCGTGGCGCGATCATCGATCAGGAGGCCCTCGTTGAGCATCTCCAGGACGGTGGGCTCCGCGGGGCGGCTCTCGACGTCTACGACCAGGAGCCGATTCCGGACGACCATCCACTGGTCGATCTCGACAACGTCGTGACGACGCCCCACCTTGGCGGCGCAACCGAGGAGGTGATCAGCCGACACTCCGAGATGATCCTCGACGACCTACGGGCCCTCTTCGAGGGCAAGGAGCCACAGCACGTCGCCAACGAAGCGGTGCTGTCGACGTTTTCGCTGCCCGAACACTAACCAAATAGTCACAATACAATGCCCGTTCCAGACTCAATCGACACCGACGAACTCCAGACGAAACGCACTGCAATCGCCGATACCGGTCGCGATATGCTCGAACAAGGGTTGACAAAAGGAACTGGCGGCAACGTGAGCGGTCGGGTTGGCGACGACTACGCCGTCATCAGCCCCTCCGGAATGGCCTACGAGGAGATCACCGGCGAGGATGTCCCGCTAGTCGACTTCGAGGCCGAAACAGTCGACGGCGAGTTCGAACCCTCCGCCGAAACGCCGATGCATACGATGGTCTACCGCCAGCGCGACGACGTCGGCGGGATCGTCCACAACCACTCACCCTATGCCAGCACCTTCGCCAGCCTCGGCGAGCCGATCGGCCCCTCACACTACCTGATCGCCTTCGCCGGTGATCAGGTGCCGGTCGCCCCCTACGAAACGTACGGCACCGAAGAGTTGGGTGAAATTGCGGCCGACACTCTCGGCGACGAGTACAACGCCTGTCTGCTCGAAAACCATGGCGTCCTTACAGTCGGCGGCAGCATCGAGTCAGCGTTTGAAACCGCGCTGATGGTCGAATACTGCGCGCGGATCCACTACCAGGCACTCTCGATTGGCGAGCCGAACCTGCTCCCGGACGAGGAAATCGATAGACTAATTGAAAAGTTCGCTGGCTACGGCCAGCAGCACTGAGCCGCCCACCGGTCGCAGTAGTAGTCGACGGCTACCGCCGGTACTCTATTTTTAATGGCCCCAGCGTCGACCGTCTTCGTTGAACCGAGCGTCGGTGATCCGGTCGTGCTGGTCAGCCGTGAGCGAGACCTCGGCGGCTCCGAGGTTCTCTTCGAGTTGATCGCTGGTTCGTGCACCGACAATCGGCACACAGGTGAAGTCCTCCTGATCCATGAGCCACCGCAGCGAGACCTGCGCAGGTGTGGCGTCGACCTCGTCGGCGACCGCGCGGATCTCGTCGAGGACTTTCCAGCCGCGCTCGGAGAGATAGAACCGCTCGAAGCGCTCGTCGAAACTCCCCCGCGATCCGTCGGGAGCCCGGACCGATTTGGGATCGTCCGGATCGGCACGCTCGTATTTGCCCGTCAGGAAGCCACCGGCTAACGGCGAGTAGGGACAGACTGCGAGGTCCTGATCCGCACAGACGTCGAGGTAGTCCTCGACGTCCTTGTAGTAGCCCGCGTGGAACAGCGGCTGGGTCACATCAAACCGCTGGTAGTCGTTGATATCGGACTTCCAGAGCGCCTTCGTGAGCTGCCAGGCGGCCATCGTTGAGGCGCCGAGGTAGTTGACCTTCCCCTCCTCGACGATGCGGTCGAGCGTGGACAGCGTCTCCTCGATTGGGGTGTTCTCGTCCCAGCGGTGGATGTAGTAGAGATCGAGGTAGTCGGTGCCGAGGTTGTCGAGTGTCTTGTCGATCTGATCGCGGATGTGGGTCCGCGAGAGCCCCGACCCGTTGGGATTGTCCTCGTCGTACTCGAAGTAAACCTTCGAAGTGATAACGAACTTTTCGCGGTCGCGGTCTTCGAGCCACGATCCGATGTAGGACTCGCTGGTTCCGTTGGGATCGCCGTACACGTTGGCCGAATCGATAAAATTGCCGCCGTGGTCGGCGAAGGTGTCCAGGAGTTCGTGTGCTTCTTCTTCGTCCGTTTCGAGGACGCCACCCGTTTTGCGCCCGAAACGCCACGTGCCGAAACAGAGTTCTGAAACGCGCGTGCCCGTCGACCCGAGTTGTCGGTACTCCATACAGAATCACGCGTCGAGAGTCGTATAAAACGTGACGAAAACGTTCATAATTTGTTCGCATGAATACCAGTTCGTCGCGGTCTACAGCAGTTAGCGGCGCGTGTCGGTCGGCTGTGAGGGACCCGAACAGCTATTCACCCTCCGTCTCGGCGGCTTCGGAGACACGAGCGAGGAGTTCGTCGGGCATTGACGCCGGTGGGAGGTCGCTGTGTCGGAGGCTCGCCGTTCCGGCGTCGACGCCATCGGCCTCGGGGACGACGACGGTCTCGTGGTCGGCTATTCTGAGTGCGGCTCGATGGAGGTCCGAACCCGCCGGGCCGCCGACGTCGACGACGAGATCGTCGTTGGTGAGACGGGCGGCAACACTGCCGTAGCCAGCGACTTGGACGCCGATCCGGTCCCACGCGCCAGCAAAGGCCTCGACGGCTTCGGTTGCGAGCTCACGGTAGCGGGGCTCGTCGGTAAGAACCGCCAGATCCAACAGGCCGTCGGCGAACTCGACGCCGCTGTCGATGGGGTAGAGTGGGCGGTCACAGAGCCCCTCGCCGCGGGCCGGGCCGTCGCGGAACGCGCCGTCGTCGTAGAGGACATCAACGGCTTCGTCGGCGACGCGTTGGGCAACCGCGGAGTATTGGCTATCACCGAGGACCTGGTGGGCGCGAGTCCAGCCGTTGACGACGTGGGCGGCGTCTTCGAGCAGGTGTGTCTCGCCCGTCTCCTCGCCAGCGTGGTAGTGGGTGACGACTCCGGAGTCGGTGTCGATCAGCTCGCCTTCGAGCGCTGCAAGGATGCGCTCGGCGTAGGTGCGGGCAGTCTCGTCGTCGGTGTAGCTGTAGTAGGTCAGCAGGGCGTCGACGGCTAGGGCGTTGCCGCCGGCGAAGACAGTGAGATCGGTTCGTGGGGACTCGTGGTCGGTACGCTCGTCGGCCGACAGCGAGTAGTAGGCCGCTCCTTGGCCGGGGCCCTGGCTGCCGCCGATGGCGATGCCGGTCCATAGCGTGTCGGTGAGGTACTCGACCGTGCGGGCGGCTGGCTCGCGGTAGGCCTCGTCGCCAGTATATAAATAGGCGTTCGCAAAGGCCCGGAGCAGTGCGGCGTTGGTGTCCAGGACTTTCTCGTAGCGCACATCCGACCAGTCGCCGCTGGTGGCGAATCGAAAAAAGCCGCCGTCGACGGTGTCGTGTAGGTGCTGGGCGATGGCATCGAGCGTCTGGAGGGCCTGCTGTCGTTCCCGTTTCAGCGCGAACTCGATGGTTCGCGGCATCGGGAACTTGGCCTCAGTCCCCCAACCGCCGTGGTGAGGGTCGAACTGCTCGGAGAGTTGGCCCGCGATGTGTTCCTCAATGCGCTCCGAGAGTTCGCCTGCGGGGGTCGGTTCGTCCGCGAGTGCACGGGGAATCCGACCCGCCGAGGCTCCCTTCTCCGACCAGAGCTCGCGGATCCGGTCGACGACCTGCCGCATTCCGTCCGGGCCGAGGTAGGTCGCCCCGGTCAGCAGCTGGCCCTGAGGCGTGAGAAACGCGGTGGTTGGGAAGCCGCCCATGTTGTAGCGTTCCCGCACGCGCGGGTGGCGGTCGACGTCGACGCGGATCGGCACGAAGCTATCGTTGATGTTGGCGGCGATGCGTGGCTCGGCGTAAGTCCGGGCGTCCATTTCGTGGCAGGCGCCACACCACGTCGCTGTGAGCGAAAGGAGAACCGGCGTGGCAGTCTGCTCGGCCTCCGCAAAGGCCTCCGGGCCCCACGACCGCCACTCGACTCGGGTCGACTCGTTCATAGATGGGTTCGGCGGGGCTGTCGCCTAAGGGCTTCGCTCGTCGGTCGGGTGGTAATAAAAAGAACGTGGAAGCTACGCGATCGCCGACCGAGCTTACAGTGAGACTGCGTTACGGTCGACCAGCGAGTCCGGGACGCGGAGTTCCGTAACCGTCGAGGCACCCGGTGCAGTTGTGAGGGTTATCTGAATCGAATCGCCACCCTCAATGGATCCATCCATGACATTCGATCCGGTAGTACTGATGTTGAACTGGACCTCGTACCGATCAGATCGATCAGTGATCACGTTATCGTCCGTCTCTGCTGAGATGGCTCCGATCGTGACACCGGCGTCAGTAAAGACACCAGTCACAACTTCATCATCTGTGACAATCTGGTAGCTCACATTATCCAGTTGGATATCACCCGCACCAGGTGATTTGGTGAGTGTGAGGTTCGTTTTATTAATTGTGGCAGGATTACCGTCATCGACCGTTCCAGTTGCACTCTGGATCTGGAGTCGGTCGGCAACCTGTTGTGTGGACTCCTCACCCGTTGCTTCCGCCTGCGTCTGGAGTAGCCCGGCCGTGTTGATCAGTACGCCCGCTGCAATCGCTGCCACGAGGACCATCGCAATGAACACAATCAGTGTGCCGATTCCGACTTGGCCTCTGTCGTTGTCTGTAAACATTGGTTTGTGAGTGTCCGTAGAGTCGTCGTTCTACAGACGTTATATCTGGTAAGTAAGTTTGATCAAATAAACCTGCGTTCCTGAATTTCATTTTTGATAAAGGAGGCGTGCGTTTTCGAAGACGACGGTTCGAAATAGCTGCTGTTGGTATCCCGGCGTTACTGAAGTCGACGAAAGAGGTTATAGACGGCCGCCATCAACAGGACGATATGCGAACGCGCTATCTGCTCGCGCTGTTGCTCCTCATCCCGCTGGTCGACGCCTTCGTCCTCGTCGCCATTGTCGGGATGGAGCTGTTGACGTGGCTCCAGACAGTCGCGCTGGTGGTCCTCACCGGCCTCATCGGGATGATCCTCGTTCGTGCGGAGGGTCGCTCGACGTTGGGGCGCTTCCAGCGCAAACTGGCAGCTGGCTCACCGCCGACCGACGAACTGCTTGACGGCGGGCTGTTGATCGCCTCCGGGGCGTTCCTGCTTACGCCCGGCCTCGTCACCGACCTGATCGGCTTCCTGCTGGTGTTGCCGCCGACGCGGCTCCCGATCCGGGTCGCGCTCAAGCGATGGGTGGTCGTCCCCTACATCGACAAACAGACCGGCGGCCTCGGCAGCGGAAAGGTCTGGACCTTCGGCTTCCCGGATCCCGAGCAGGCGACGGGCAACGGACAGGACCGCTTCAATGTGGGACAGGGGCAGACGGCACAGCAGCCGCGGGACGGCGACGATGACGAGGACATCGTAGACGTCGATTTCGAGCAGGTCGACGAGGACGAGGCGGGCGAACACCGGTCGGATTCGTAAGGCGCGAGCGGATTTTTCGGACGACGATCTGTGATCAGTGGCGCGTCCATGTCGCGGGTGTCGACGAGCGTGTGAGCCGTGAAACCGGGTGACGTGACGGTGGGGAAAGGAAACGCTTAAACAGAACCCACCGCTACGAAGAGATGCGCCACTCAGGGTCGATAGCTCAGTTAGGTTGAGCGCTCGGCTGATAACCGGGAGGTCCGCGGTTCAAATCCGTGTCGACCCATCTCGTGGCGGCTTCGGCCGCACAGAAAATGGCGCACCTCCCCAGCCAATTCTTACCGGTCTCGAAGTGCTGAGACGTAGATCTGTACTTTTGTCTTACACAGGTATCGACTGCACCAGAGACACATTTTATAATAACAAAGAGTGCGACGGGCAGGAGTTGCACGCTGCGTTACGACCGTGGAAACGGCCGCGTGATGCTGCTACACTACCGTCGCGCAGCTACATAGACTGGACGGGTAATAATTGTTAGTCGGCAGCTATGCAGTTGACAACCGGTCCCTACTGGGCCATCGCCTGACAGCTCTCGATACAGGGTTCCAGGACCTCGGCGCAGGTCTGGCAGTGGTCCATGTCGTGTTGGGCACACTCCTCCCGGCAGGCTTCGGCGGCATCGGCGACGAGTGACGCCTGTTTGGCGTGGAACTCGGACTCGCGGGCCATGAATCGGGCGTGCATCGAGGCCAGATCGGCGACGTCCCGACAGAGCCGGAGACACCGTGCCATCTCTTTGCCCTCCTCGGCGCAGGCGTCCGCACATACCTCGCAGGCCTGGGCGGCCTCCGAGCAGTAATCGATACACTCGCTGATCTCGCTGTCTTGCTGTTGGAGCTGTTGGATTGCCATCGCACACCACCCATCCACGAGCGCACCAACAGGCGTTATGGCAAGATGGCGTCGTGATACCTACAGTACACAGCGACCGCGGTTCCTGGATCGAGATTCACCGAACGACCACAGAGTTCGAACTGTGGATCGACTCGATCCATGTTTGGGCGTGGAATTCCCCGGCTGCGTGTGAGTAGACGCCTCACACCGGGTGAATAGATACATATGTTCGGGGCGGGTAGGAGGGGATGTGCCGACCTCGCCAGACGACATCGATGGGACACCCCCTGCCGTCGACGAGCCAGTCGACGACACGCCGACGATCACGTGTTCGCGCTGCGATCAGACGTGGGAACTGACCTACGAACTCGAAACGCTGTACGCTGGTAATCAGGCGTTTGAACAGTTCGCGCTCGACCACAAACGCCACACGGGCCACTTTCCGGACGATGTCTCGCCGTGGATCGTCGACTGCCAGCAGTGCCGCGACGAGGACGCCTATCTCGACGAGCGTCCGGCCAGACGGTGGGCCGAAACCCACGCCCGCCACACGGGCCACCCGGTCGACCTCTCCTACGCCGCTGGCGATGTCGACGAACGAATCGAACCCGATAGCCGCTGACTACGCTGCTGGTAGCCGCTGATTACTCCGCGATCACAAAAACTGATCCAACCTGCTCTGGCTCCGACTCGTTCCGTCCGGATCGGCGACCCACGGACTCCGGCGGTCCCGCAGCGTCTCCACGTCGACCGCGGGCGGTGCAGCCGAGTCGAACCCATCGCAGTCGGCTCCACACGCGACCGCAGGGTCGACCACGCGATCGAACCACGAACAGCGGGGCCGGCCGTCGTCGGTCGCCTCCATGTGTCGACAGCCGGGGAACTCGTAGGTTCGCCACCCCTTTCCGTAGGCGCGCTCGGCGATCCGACGGCGTTTCCGTTCCTTTTCGGCAGGCGTGACAAACTCGATATCCGTCCGGAGCGGCCGTTTCGTCTGGGGTTCGACACCCGGCTGCTCGGTCGGCAGCGGGGTAGGTTCCCGAACGACCGTCCGATCGCCGCTATTGGGGTCGAACCGCCAGACGCCGACTTTCTCTGGGAGTCGGTTGAGGTGGGCCCGCGTGACGTAGCTCTCGGTGGCGAGGATCACCTCGTCGAACAGCCCCAGCGAGACGTCGATCCGGAGCTGGCGGTCGAGATCACCCGGCTTTGAGAGGTCCGGCTTGTTTTCGATCCCGACCAGCCGTCCGAACCAGTCGGGATACCGGGTCGTCTGCCGGACGTACTGCCGCCCATTGCGACGTTCGACCTCGAAAAAACCGCAGTCGACTGCCCGCCCGATAACGCTCCGAGCATGATCAGGAGAACAGTCGAAGGCTTCCCGCCAGTAGACGGCCTCGCCTGCGCCGGTGGCGCTCTCGATCGCCAGCGCCGGGATCTCGCGGCTGGTGATCCGGGTTCGCTGGTCGAACTCGGGACCGGTTTTCAGGCCGCAAATGTCGACGATCCGACCCCCGGGCGAGGCGACCGCGCCGCCGAGCTGGCGGGCGACCAGCCAGTCGGTGTGGGTTTCGAGCCAGCCACAGAGTGCCACCTCGAACCGGAACTCCATGCCGGTGGTGGGAGCGCCGCAAAAATAAACCCGCTGTCGAAATCCGTATCCCAACCCGGTCCCTACCGAGAGTATGCGCCGAATAATGCGGAACGCGCTCGTCGCCGTCGGGGTCGTGGCGCTCGTCCTGTTGGCGTTGGGGGCCCTCCCCGGCTACCTCGGCTCGGGCGAGCAGTACTATCTCGAAGTCAGTGCGGCTGACGACGACGGGACGGCGGTCAACGTCACCGAGATCAGCGAGCGACGGTATCCGTATCTCACCGGGGCACTGACCGCTGACGACGGCCGATCAGATGGCTACCAGCGCGCCCTCGGCGGATTTAAAGACGCCTTTACGCACACGCCGTTCGACGAACACAGCGCCCTCCAGCAGTTGGAACCCGACGCCGCCCGCGATGGCGGCGAACGGGTGATCGTCGAGCGGGACGGCCAGCGATACAGCGTCGACATCGTCTCGGAGGCCACCGATGAGTAACCACGCGCTCGCCGAACTCGCCGACCCCGAGTGGCCGGTGATCGAGTCGGTCACCGAGTACGAAACCGGCTGGTTTTCCGGCGGCTACGATCTGGTCGAACAGCCCGACGGCTCCGAAAAGAAGTACTACTGGGCCGAACTCGCCCCCGCGGTTGTGATCGTCGCGGTGACCGACGGCCAACTCCTCTTTGTCGAGCAGTACCGGCCGACCGTCCGCGAGACACAGTTGGAGCTACCAGCCGGGATCGTCGAGCCGGGCGAATCCTTCCGCGAGGCAGCCGCTCGCGAGCTCCGCGAGGAAACCGGGTTTGCGCCCAGCGAGACTACCCTTATGCAGGAGTTCTGGTGTTCAACAGGGCTGCTCCGGCACCGCCGCGGCTTCGTCTTCGCCGAGGATCTCACGCCGGTCGACCGCGAGCTCGATTCCAACGAGTTTCTGACACCGCGGGCCGTCGACATCGAGGAGGCGGCCGCAGTCGCTCGGAGCCAGCCGACGAACGACGCGACTGTCGAGGGCGTACTGCTGGCTGAAAAAGACGGGTTACTGTAGGGACTGACGACCGTTACTGCCGGGCGGTCAGGACTGCCGGGCGGTCAGGACCGGGGTGTCGGCGGTTCGGATCACTTTCTCGGTGACGCTGCCGATCAGCTGTCGGCTTACTCCGCTCCGGCCGTGGGTCCCCATGACGATCAGGTCGATGTCGTTGTCCTCGGCGTACGAGGAGATCACCCGGTGGGGTTTGCCCTTCTTGCAGGCGGTTGCCGTTTTATACCCCTGCTCTTGGCTCAGCTCGCCAGCGATCTCCTGGGTGAGTTCTTTGCCCTCCCGCTGGAGTACCTCCAGGACGTCGACTTTGTCTTTCGACATGCCGCCCTGATCGACGTCGGAGTCTCGACGAAACATTCCCGTCGTCCAGTTGCCCTGTTGGTCGCGCTTCAGGGTCATCGACGACTTGTTGTGATCCGAATCGACGACATAGAGGATGTGTATCCGGGCATCATAGGCGTCTGCAAGACTCGTTACGTGTTTTTCGACGACCTCGGCTGCCTCACTCCCGTCGGTGGGGTAAAGAATGTGATCGTACATTGTAACCACTCCGTGTATAATTTGTATAATAATTATATAAAAGTGGTGCCACGTTTACGAGCCATTGAAAACCTCGGCCGGAGCGAAGAGGTAGGTCGGTTACTCGTTCTCACTGAGTCGGACCGTCATCACTGGTTGGTCGGAGAGTCTGACGACCTTTTCGGCGACACTGCCGATCAGACGTCGGCGGATACCCCGGCGACCGTGGGTGCCCATCATGATGAGGTCGACGTCGTTTTCCTTGGCGTACTCCGTGATCGTCTGGGCCGGTTCGCCGTGTCTGACTGCGGTCACGGTCTCGATGCCCTCATCGGCCAGCCATGAGGCGACCTCCTGTGTCAGGGACTGGCCCTGCTCTTCGATCGACTCCCGCAGATCCTCTTCGTGACGGGACATATGGCCTTTGCCAGCGGTCGGTTCGTCCCGTTTTGTCATCCCTGTCTTCCAGTTACCGTCCTCCCCGCGCCGGACGACCATCCCCGTCTCGACGTGATCGGCGTCGACGACGAACAGGACGTGTAACGTCGCGTCGTACGTTTCAGCGAGGTCGCGGGCATGGTCCAGCACCGCTGCGGCACCTTTGCTTCCGTCGGTGGGGTAGAGGATGTTGTCGTACATAGGAACCACTCCAGAGTCTCAAACGACCGATAAACGTATAAATGTTCTGTCTAATCTCACATTAACCAAACTGTCTCTAGTTTTGTAACAAACTGCGTGGGTGACCGTCGGGACGACGAGGGACTTATTTGAGGCCGCCGGGTTGGACAGGTATGGACGGCGAGATCAGTCCCTCGGAGGTCGAAACGCTGTTGGAGACCGACGATCCGCCACGGATCGTCGACATTCGGTCACCGGCTGCCTTCCGGCAGGGCCACATCCCCGGCAGCGAGAACGTCCCGTTCAACCGGCTCCCGCAACGTGTCGAGACGCTGGCCGACGCCGACCATATCGTGACCGTCTGCCCGCACGGCCACTCGAGTGTGCAGGCCGCCCGGCTGATCGGCTCCTACGAGGGAACCGACACCGCTCGCGTCGAGAGTATGCACGGCGGACTGACCGAGTGGAACGGCGACCTGGCCGCCGAGTCGACAGCCCCCGACGAGGGACCCGAAGCTCCGTTTTAATCAGTTAGTAACTGGCTCCCGACGCCCGGGCACTTTTATAAGTGATTAGAAACGCCTTCATGGAGACCGTCAGGACGTTTTTATATAGTTAGCAACAGCCTACTCCCGTCGACGCGCGAGGAGCCCTGACAGGAGAATACTACCGATCGCCACGCCCACGCCGAACCCCGGTGTTTCGACACCGACCGGGAGTTCGTCGGTCGTAGTTTCGGGTTCTTCGACCCGGATTTCGAACCGTTCGTCGCCAAGAGAGACCGTATAGCGACCGGGGTCAGTGAACGTATGATTGAACCGATGAGTCGACGATTCGTTCGGTCGAAGCCGTCCGGTTGCGGTTGTTTGGCTCTCGTTAACGCCGAAGGGGAGCTCGTAGTCACCGACTGTACCGCCGACGTTTTTTACGGCCATGTCGACGGTCAGCGTCTCGCCGACGGTCAGTGTTCCCGACGTGCCGTTGAGGGATCTCGAACCGTCGTCGCCGGAGACACGGATCGGATCGTCGGCCGCGAACGTGAAACGAAACTGGGCGGGAAGTTGGCCGAAGACCTCGCCGTGGGTTCGACTGTCCCACATCGTCGGCGCAGCGTCGGTGGTTGCGTACCGCGTTGAGGCGGCGGCCACGTCGCTCTCTCCGGCCGCGTCGACGTAGGCTTCGAGATCGGCAGCAGTCACGGGTTCTTTGTTACCGGATTCGGTGCTGTCGTGGCTGTTGAGCGAGCGGAACACCGCCTCGAAACTCGACTCGCTGGCAGTGGCCTCACGGATCGCCCGGTCGGTGTCACCGACGACGAGCGAACCCTTCCAGTAGTTGGCGTTGTTTTCCCAGCTGTCGGGCTGGCTCAGCACAGCGGTCGACTGGGGTGACTCCTCGCCGCGATCGGGCACGCGGCGGAACCGATCGAACTCGACGTGGCCGCCTTCCAGCGCCAACGAGGCCCCGTAGTAGGTCCCAGTCGCCTCCAGGAGCCACCGCGTCTCGTCGGTCGTTCGGAACGCCTGTCTGGTGTGGACGTACTCGTGGAGCCAAACGTTGGTCGCGAGGTCCAACTCCTCGCTGTCCTGGACCCACATATCCGAATCGCCGACCTGCAGCCCGCGGACGCCCCACGACACCGAGTCGGTCGGGGCGGCGATCACGAGCACCTCCGAGTCCCGGTCGCCGACACGGAGCCGGTCGGAGGCGCGACTCAGCGAGTCGAAGACGTCGTCGACCCCTGCTTCGAGGTCGGCGGCCTCGGGGATGACGAGCCGGAACGTCTGGCCGTGTGCGGTGTGTGTCTCGATTTCGTGGGGGCCGAGAAACGCCATTCGGTCGCCAGCCACGCCGGGGCCGTCGACCGCCGTCTCACGGACGAAATCCAGTTCTCTGTCACCGGTCTGGAGCCACCGCGACCCGATCGAGGGGATCTGGACGAGCGCCCACTCCTCGGTTTCGGTAAACAGGTACCGGCCATCCTCAGCCAGCGGCCCCTCGTCGTCGCTCAGCCTGTCGGCGCCGACGCGGAACGTCACCGAGGACTGGTCGGTTCGTTCGTCCCACTCGTAGTGAGTCCCGTTTATACGTGAGAACCCATCCGTTTCGACGACCGTCGCTCGTTCGGGTATCAGCGCAGTGAACTCGGTGACTCTCTCCGAAAACCGAAATGAGACCGTCGCAGTGATCTCACCGGTCCGGTCGGGCGTCCGGTTGAGCGTAGTCGTCATCCGTATCTCGTCGTCGGTCAGCTGTGCCGAGGTGAGCGTCGAGTCTGTTGCGGCAACAGCATCGCCCGGCATCCCGGCAGCAAGCGGCACTCCGGCCGACCCAACGACGAGGAAAACGGCGGTCAGTACGGCGACGTGACTTCGCATACCGAACCAAACGACCCGGTTACCAATAGCTCTTCAGGCTTTCTGATAAGTATATAAAACAGGGCAGTCGCTCGGAAACAAAGAGATCGTCGACGGCACTCGACGTGTGGAGTTAGGTGCTGGTCACGCGACTGTAAAGCCTTTATCGCGGAGGAAGTCCTCCACGCGGCCGCGGTGGTTCCCCTGGAGTTCGATCGCATCGTCCTCGATCGTGCCTCCACAGGCGAACTTCGACTTGAGATCCGAGGACAGACTACTCATGTCCACATCCCGCGGGTCGAATCCTTCAATGACCGTTACCTCTTTTCCATAGCGGCGCTCGTCGATGCGGATGTTGATCTGTTGAGACTCTTTGGCAACGTCCTCGCAGACGCAGAGTTCATCAGGCAATCCACACGTCGAGCAGACTTCCGACATTACGTCCGGACGTACAAGACGGGCATATTAAACAGTGTCGGGAACTCCCGGGCCGACCGGCCGCTCAAGGCCGGTCAGCGGTCACTACTCGTGGTAGTCACAGGCTACAAACCGTCCTATTCTCGTGACTATCCTCGGTAGCCACGTTGTTCTCATACCACCGAACCGGAGGGTGTATCGAGAATCGAGTATATCTCTATTTCTTGATATTAGCGAGTCGTTTATGTTGCTTGGGTTCTCCCTACCGCCAATGACAACCGCCACCGGGCCGCCGTCGACGATGGCCGAAAAAGAAAACGAGCTGACTCCCATGCTGAGCCAGTATCTGGAACTGTGTGAGGCCCACGACGAGGCGCTCGTGCTGTTTCAGGTCGGTGACTTCTACGAAGCCTTCTGTGAAGCCGCCGAGGCGGTCGCCCGCGTCTGTGAGGTCACGCTGACACAGCGGGAGGATTCGACGGGCACGTATCCGATGGCCGGAATTCCGATCGACAACGCCAGCTCCTATTTGGAGCGGCTGGTAGACGCCGACTACCGGGTCGCCATCGCCGATCAGGTCGAGGATGCCGAGGCCGCAACCGGACTGGTCGACCGTGCGGTCACCCGCGTCATCACCCCGGGGACTGTCGTCGAAGAGGAACTGCTCTCGTCGGGCACGACGAACTACGTCGCCAGCGCTGTCGAGAGCGAGCAGGGTGGGTTCGGAATCGCCGCTGTCGACGTCTCGACCGGCGAGTGTTTCGTCACGAGCGTCGCCGACCGTGCGGGGCTCTCGGATGAACTCGACCGGATCGCGCCCTCGGAGCTGCTTGTCGCCCCGGAGACCCCGACAGTCACACCCGCTGACGCAGCGACCGGCTGGATAGAAACCGAAGTCGCCCCGGCGCTGTTCGGCCACGAGGCCGCGGTCGACTGCCTGTCGGCCTACGCTGACCCCGAGCGCCGACTCGCGACTGACGCCGAACGCCGGGCCTGTGGGGCAGTGTTGGCCTACGCCGAGTACACCCAGGGCGACGACGGCGCGCTGGACTACGTCTCCCGAATCCGCCGCTACGAACAGCAGGACCACCTCCAGCTCGATGCCGCCGCCCTCCGGAGTCTGGAGCTGTTCGAAAACCGCGGGCTGGGCGCTGGTGATACCCTCTTTGATGTGATCGACGAAAGCGCGTCGGCACTCGGTCGGCGCTGTCTCACCCGGTGGCTCCGTCGGCCGCTCGTCGACCGCGAGGCGATCGAGGAACGACTCGACGCCATCGACGCGCTCGTCGACGCATCGGTCGAACGGGCCGCACTCCAGGACCAGTTAGCCGATGCCTACGATCTCGAACGGCTCATTGGCCGGGTCTCTCGTGGCCGAGCCAACGCGCGAGATCTCCGGTCGCTCCAGGCGACGCTGTCGGTCGTCCCCGAACTCATCGCGACGCTCGACGGGATCGACGCGCTCGCTCCCTACCGCGAGCGGCTCGACCCGCTCGAGGAGGTCGCCGACCTCATCGACAGCGCGATCGTCGACGAGCCGCCGACAGAACTCACCGAAGGCGGCGTCATCAAGCCGAGTTTCGATGCAGATCTCGACGAACTGCGAACCACCGAACGCGAGGGAAGACAGTGGGTCGCCGAGCTGGAGGCGGCCGAACGCGAGCGGACCGGGATCGATTCGCTGTCGGTCGGCCACAACCAGGTCCACGGCTACTATATCGAGGTCACGAACCCGAACCTCGACAGGGTCCCCGACGACTACACGCGCCGCCAGACGCTCAAAAACACCGAGCGATTCTACACGCCCGAACTCAAGGAGCGCGAAAACGAGATCTTCGGGGCCGCCGAGCGCGCCGACAGCCTCGAATACGAGCTGTTCTGCGAGGTCCGAACCGAGGTCGCCGCCGAAACCGAACGGATCCAGGCGCTGGCGACCGCCATCGCCGAACTCGATGCCGTCTGTTCGCTGGCGACGGTCGCCGCCGAGGGCGACTACATCCGGCCGGAGTTCCACGATCGATCGGTAGAGGCTGGCGGTATCAGCATCGAAGGCGGTCGGCATCCAGTCGTCGAAACGACCCAGGACTCCTTCGTCCCGAACGACGCGGACCTCTCGGCAGGCGAGGTAGCGATCATCACCGGCCCCAACATGAGCGGGAAGTCGACGTATATGCGGCAGGTCGCGCTCACCTGCCTGCTGGCTCAGATCGGCAGTTTCGTCCCTGCGGAGGCCGCCGAACTGCCGGTGCTCGACCGGATCTTCACTCGTGTGGGCGCGAGCGACGACATCGCCGGGGGCCAGTCGACGTTTATGCGAGAGATGAGCGAACTCACCGAAATCCTCCACGACGCGAGCGAGGACTCCCTCGTCCTGCTCGACGAGGTCGGCCGCGGGACAAGCACCGCCGACGGGCTGGCGATCGCCCAAGCAACCACCGAGTTCATCCACGACGAACTGGGCGCGACAACGCTGTTTGCGACCCACTACCACGGACTTACCGCGCTGGCCGACGAGCGGGAGGGTGTCGTCAACCGCCACTTCGCGGCCACCCGCGAGGGCGAGGAGATCACCTTCCTTCATCGGATCGCGCCGGGTGCCTCCTCGGCCTCCTACGGGATCGAAGTCGCCCGGATGGCTGGCGTCCCCGAGACAGTCGTCGACCGCGCGCGTTCGGTCGTCGAGTCGGCCGACGGCAGCCAAGCGGAGAGTGGTCCGGTGGAGGGCCAGCCGACAGCCAACGTCGACCAAACACCGACCGACAGCAGGCCGGATTCACAGTCGGAGACGGAACGGGACGGATCGGGGACCACGACCGATACCCCGAGCGAGCAAACCAGCGCAGTCGACAACGACCTCCCCTCGTATCCCGAGGAGGAACTCGACGTGGGGGCCGAAGCGGCTGACGATCGGTCCTCGTACCCCAACGAGGAGTTCTTCGGCGGGACAGCCGACCCCGCGGTCGACGACCCACTCGACGAGGAGTCGATGGTCCGGGTCGCCGTCGCACTGCGGTCGGTCGACGTGGCGAGCATGACGCCGCTGGAGGCGCTCAATACGCTGGACGAACTGCGGTCGGAGCTCCGGGAATAGTTAGTCACCGCCTACGACCACCGACAACCAACTGCCCCGAAGGGGCTAAACCGGTTGGTCGACTGCGGTCGACCAACGGATGGCCACGCCGACGATCCACCGACTCGACGAGGCGACGGTTGCCCAGATCGCCGCTGGCGAGGTGATTACCCGCCCGGCCCGCGTCGTCGCCGAACTCCTGGACAATGCCCTCGATGCCGGAGCCGAGCGTATCGAGATTACGGTCGAAGGCGACGGCACCGAGCGAATCCGGGTCGCCGACGACGGCTGTGGACTCTCCCGGACTGACGCCGAACGCGCCGTCGAACGCCATGCCACAAGTAAACTCCCAGCCGAAACGGCGGCCGACCTGACAGGCGTGTCGACGCTCGGCTTTCGGGGCGAAGCGCTGGCAGCGATCGCGGATTGTGCGACCCTCGAAATCGTGACCAACGACGGCGACGCCGT
>Ga0306901_1000198_pt1 | contig 29831 bp, 27 predicted proteins | sample AntRauMFilla3767_FD_190431 | JGI IMG/M metagenome (GOLD analysis project Ga0306901, IMG submission 190431) | Saline lake microbial communities from Rauer Islands, Antarctica - Metagenome Filla 3 #767 (v2) (version 2) | ecosystem: Environmental > Aquatic > Non-marine Saline and Alkaline > Saline ... | reverse complement strand
AAAAAATTTGGGGTTTCTTTTAGAAGACTTTAGAAAACCCAACTTGTGGAACTTTCATATCCCTGATTTGCGGGTTGTGACAATTTCCTCCGATTCTTAGTTGGGGAGATTGCCGCGTCGCTCATTATATTCGCTTCTCGCAATGACAGTTACGTAGATGGTGTCCCGGGTTAAAAAATAAAAAGTCTGTAATCAAAGAGCCCCGAGAGTTTCGAGGCGCGGTAATCTCCTGCCGTTGATTATGGCCAAATTTCCGTTAGGTAATTGACCCTTCCGAAGGAATACCTTGGGCAAAAGTGACTCCTTCGGAACCGCTCTCTTCATTCGCTTCGTACGTGCCGAGGGCATCCCTTCGGGTCTATGACAGTAGGGTTTTACAAAGGTCTCAATGTACTTCGCCCCGTTTTAGTTAATTTTCCTATTGAGCCGTTATAGTGTATCTTATTATCCTATTCAAAAAAATAAAGAGACTACAAATGGTTAATGCCGTATGAATAACGGTGATAAATCACTGCTTAATCGTTATATCCCTGCCACCGACTGGCTGGGGGATTATACTTCTTCATATCTGAAAAAAGACCTGCGTGCCGGCTTGACGGTAGGAATATTGCTTATTCCCCAAAGTATGGCCTATGCTTTGCTGGCAGGCCTGCCGCCTGTTTATGGGCTGTATGCGTCTATTGTACCGTTGGTAATATATGCCGTATTTGGCACCTCCCGTCAGCTTGCCATAGGCCCTGTGGCCATCATTTCTATTTTGATTGCCTCCGGCATCGGCAGCTTGGCTTCACCCGAAAGCGCCCGCTATATTGGTTTGGTTTTGGTCACCGCTTTTTTTGTAGGCGTTGTCCAATTTCTTATGGGAATCTTCAGGCTGGGATTCCTGATGAATTTTATTTCCAAACCGGTCATAAGCGGCTTCACCTCGGCCGCCGCCTTCATCATTGGCTTTAGTCAGGCGGGCAACTTGCTGGGCATTGATATTGAGCGTAGCAAGTATGTATATCGGGTAGTGCAAGATATCATTGCTAAAATTCATCTCGTTCATACGCCCACCCTCATACTCGGAATTGCAGCCATTCTGTTCATCTTTCTGCTAAAATATTGGAAGCCAAAGCTTCCTGCCCAGCTTATTTGCGTGATACTGGCTATTGCGGCAGTCTGGTGGTTTGCATTAGGTCAGCTCGGGGTTGATATTGTTGGAAGTGTAAAGCAGGGATATCCCATACCTGAACTCCCGTCTCTTGCCTCGGCACCCTATTGGAAATTAATGCCTGTGATACTGGCCGTTGCATTTTTAGGATTTACCCAATCCATTGCACTGGCCAAAGCGATGGTACGCAAAAATCCCGATTATAACGTCGATTCCAACCAAGAACTGTTCAGCATCGGCCTTGCCAATATGGTTGGATCCGTATTCCACGCTTATCCGGTGGCCGGCAGTTTTTCGCGAACGGTGGTAAATGACCAAAATAAAGCCAAAACCACTGTCTCCCTGCTTGTCTGTGCTATCCTGGTTACAGTAACGGTACTGTTTTTGACTCCTTTAATTTTCTACTTACCACAAACAGTATTGGCGGCTATCATCATTACGGCCGTGCCCGGACTGGTGGAGACAAAAGAAGCCAAATTTCTCTGGAAGATTCGCAAGCGTGAGTTTATACTGATGATGATTACGTTTGTTGCTACTCTCGGCTTGGGTATTTTAGAGGGAATCGGGATAGGGGTGCTTATTTCACTCGGCATTGTCATCCATCGAAGCAGCTATCCCAATATTGTAATGCTGGGCCGGCTACCCGACACGGAACATTACCGCGATTTGGAGCGCCATCCGGAAGGCCTCACTCAAACCGACACCATTATTGTTCGGGTTGATACTTCCCTTTACTTTGCAAACATCCCCTATATGAAAGAAAAACTTGAAGAGCTGGAAACCAAAAGCGGCAAAAATCTAAAGCAGGTTATTATAGATGCCATCGGCATTAATAAAGTCGATTCCAGCGCACTGCACGCCCTCAGGGAAATTGTGGATGAATATGAAAAGCGTGATATTGATGTGATTTTTGCAAGAGTTAAAGGACCGGTTAGAGACCTTTTAAAACGTTCGGGTTTAGAAGATACCATAGGCCCCGAGCAGTTTTACCTGGATATATCCAAGGCGGTAGATAGCCTTGATAATGAAGGAGAAGAAGAATCTCACCTTTCCAATAACAAATAGTTTTTATGTTGATTTATAATCAAAATAACAACACGGTAAATTCGGTTTTCACCACTTAACGTTCATCACATTTGTATCTAAATTTTTGCAAAAAATCCCTTATTTTAAACATTCTTTTAAAATAGAAGGCGATCATTTTAAGCTTCCCTTTCAATTTTATTGTAAACCACTTTAAGGCAAAATGAATTCCATTTATCCAACATACGATGTCATTGTAGTAGGTGCCGGTCACGCAGGCAGTGAAGCCGCCGGTGCTGCAGCCCAAATGGGAGCCAAAACGCTGCTGATTACCATGAACTTAGATGCCATCGCCAAGATGTCATGCAATCCGGCTATGGGAGGAGTAGCCAAGGGACAACTTGTTCGGGAAATTGATGCCCTGGGCGGACTTTCAGGCATTGTGGCTGATCAAAGCGGGGTTCAATTTCGCATACTCAACACCAGTAAAGGACCCGCCATGTGGAGCCCCCGCTGCCAGAGTGATCGTGCGCTGTACTCAAAGAAAATGCGCGAACAGCTTGAGCAAAAAAAGAATCTCTATTTTCGCCAAGATAATGTAGTAGACCTTATCACCGACACAGACGGAACGCGCGTGCTGGGTGTAAAAACACAAACCGGGCAATCCTTTCGGGCGCAATCAGTTATACTTACTACAGGAACCTTTGGAAATGGGTTAATTCATATCGGAGAAAGTCAATTTGGCGGCGGTCGATCCGGGGAGCGTGCATCTGTTGGTATTTCGGCTGCGCTCGAAAAGCTTGATTTTGAAGTGGGTCGCCTTAAAACCGGTACCCCTCCGCGCATTGACGGCCGATCGGTAAATTACGACCCGCTCGATATTCAATTTGGGGATGAAGCCCCCAGCCCCTTTTCATTTCTGACCGATGAGCTCCCCTCCAAAGAAAAACAACTTACGTGCTGGATAGGCTACACCAATACCGAAGTGCATGATATGCTGCGTACCGGCTTTGACCGAAGCCCCATGTTCAACGGCCGTATTGATTCAGTGGGCCCGCGCTATTGCCCGAGCATTGAAGATAAAATTGATCGCTTTTCGGATAAAGATGAACACCAGCTGTTCCTTGAACCCGAGGGATGGAATACCTACGAAATGTATCTCAACGGTTTTTCAACTTCGTTGCCCGAGGATGTACAGTACAAAGCCCTTCAAACTATCCCCGGATTTGAAGATGCAGTGATGCTGCGCCCGGGCTATGCTATTGAATATGATTATTTTCCTCCGCACCAAATTCAGCGCAGCATGGAAACTAAAACCGTAAGCGGCCTGTTCTTTGCAGGACAAATTAACGGAACCACCGGTTATGAAGAAGCAGCCTGCCAGGGACTCATGGCCGGCATAAATGCCGCACAGTATATAAACAGTGATGAACCATTTATACTAAAACGCTCGGAAGCATATATTGGCGTGCTTATTGATGATCTCATCACCAAAGGCACCGAAGAACCCTACCGCATGTTCACCTCAAGAGCCGAACATCGTATTTTGCTGCGGCAAGATAATGCTGATCTAAGACTTACAGAGCTGGGACATAAGATAGGACTCGCCTCTAAGGAGCGCCTGGAACGCATGACTCAAAAGAAGAATGAGATCAATGCTCTCCATGATTTGCTAGCTGATTATACCGTGTATCCCGAAAAGATGGATCCTATGCTTTTAGAACAGGATACCACCGTTCTTTCTCAGCCGGTTAAAGCAAAGACATTGATTCCTCGTCCGCAACTTTCTATTTATAACTTACTGCATGCCGATGAGGAATTGCACCGGCAAACGCAGGACATCACCCGTAACGAGGATGTATTAGACCAGGTTGAGATACAGATAAAATATGCCGGCTATATTAAGAAAGAATTTAAAATGGTTGAAGAAATGAGCGAGAAAGAAGAAATGCCCATCCCTCAATCGTTTAATTTTGATAAAATAAACAGCCTTTCCACCGAAGGCCAGCAAAAACTCGACCATGTGCGTCCGGAAACCATTGGCCAAGCCAGCCGTATAAGCGGCGTATCCCCCAGTGATGTGGCCATATTGATGGTTTACTTAAAGAACTAAACCCTGTTTCACGTGAAACACCACATTACACGCCAATCTGTTTCACGTGAAACATTTGAATCTGTCGCTGCCCTCTTTCGAGAACACGAGACTTCTTTGAATACTTATCTGGACCAGCTTCTATGGTGGAATGAGCGAATAAACTTAGTGAGTCGTAACGTTTCACGTGAAACAGTTGTCAACCACATTCATCATTCCCTCTTGCTTTCACAACTTGAATGCTTTCAAAAAGCCGAGGTAATAGTTGACGCCGGTACGGGCGGCGGGTTGCCGGGATTACCGTTGGCTTTAACGCATCCGGAAAAAAAATTTTTGCTAAACGATATCATATCAAAAAAGGTGCTTACGCTTAAGCAAATGATTAAGAAAACCGGCGTGTCTAACACTGCTACCAATGATGGATCTGTGGAAAACCTTGAGATTGAACATCCTTTTTTGTTGATCTCAAAACATGCGTTTAAAATCAATGATCTATTTCAATTCGCCAAGCATCTCCCCTGGACTCACCTCGTTTTTTATAAGGGAGCTGACTTTGAACATGAACTGAATGGAATTGAAACACCGCTCAAAGTTACATGCCATGAGCTCTACAAAAACAGTAAAGAATCGTTTTTTAAGGATAAATCCATTATAATCATTAGCAGAAGGTGATGCTACCGGGGTGGGAGCATGGTTTTTTTATTTTAAAGCACGGCTAAACCAATAATCATGAACAGTTCTGAGCGCAGACTGAAGCTCATTCTCTTACTTCAACAATCTACTAACCGCTTGACTGTCAATGACTTATCTGACAAATTTAATATAAGCAGGCGCACCGTATTTCGTGATTTTAACGCCTTGTCGGAGCTTAATGTGCCGGTGACCTGGGACAAGTACAAAGGATATGGCATCATGCAGGGTTATAGCATCCCCCCATTGATGTTCACAACGCACGAGCTTGCTACTATTATGGTAGGACTAAATTTTGTAAAATCTCAGATTGATAAAACCATGGTGGAAGATGCCGAGGGCGTGGAGCTCAAAATAAAAGAGGCCCTGCCCGATGATCTGCTTTCTTTTTTAGAGTCTCTCGAAAAACGGACTGTAGTAGATCCCTATCATCATTACGGTCCCGAAAAAATGGAAGGCGGGAATTGGTATCAAATAAGCAACGCTATTTCTAAAAATAAATCGATCCGATTCCAATATCGTCCAAAAACCAATGACAAAAAACAGCAGCGCGAAATTGATCCGTATCTTTTGGTTTTTTATCGCGATCACTGGAACGTAATTGGTTTTTCTCACAAAAGAGAAGACATTCGGAATTTTGTGCTCGATCACATGTCTGAAATTGAAATTTTGGAGCAAACATTTGTTCCTTACGGTAAGATTGATCCAGAAGCGCTTATCTTTCGATCTGACGAATCTTCCCATCAAATAGAGATAGATGTACAGGCATCGGTATTAAGGCGTTTTGAGGCCAACCTGCCGGCTAAAATAATTAAGAAAAAAGAGAAAAATCCTAATTTATTTCATATCAATTTTGTGTTTGACAACCTGGATTTCATCAACGAGTGGCTGCTGCAATTTCCTAAAACCGTACATATTTTAGGTCCGGATGCTCTGATAGAAAAAAGAAATAACCTGCTGGAAAAAATGATAGAAAAACAATACTAAAAAAAAAGACCAGCCTGTAAGTCAGCTGATCTCAAAAACAAAATGCTATTTTTTATACCTTATTCTTGAAATCCCACATCTTCTTCGCATGTAGCTTCTTCTGCTACATACTCTCCATCTTCTGTATAGAGGTATAAACATGTTCCGTTATCAAGCTGCTTTTTAACACAACGAGCAAAGCCGTATCCACTGCCTCTACGCATCTTATATCCAGGGTCGAATAATCTGCTACTTAAAGTTTAAAAGTATTTTTGGCGTATTCTTGTAAATTAGATGTCGCAAATTATCTAAACAAAAAAAACCACCCTATACAGAGTGGCTTTTTTCTTAAAATATATTGTGTTGATGAATCAGACGGTATCACCTTCTTCTTCATTCACCACGCGAGTGATTGCTGCAATCTGTTGATCACCGTCAAGCCGCATCAGGCGAACGCCCTGCGTATTGCGACCCATCGTGCGGATGTCGCCGCAATTCATGCGAATCACCTTGCCACCTTCGGTAATGACCATAAGATCATCTTTGTCGGAAACTTCTTTAAGGGCAATAAGTTCGCCGGTTTTTTTAGTAACCTTAAGCGTAATGACTCCTTTACCGCCGCGACTCTGCTCGCGATAATCTTCAACCAGCGAGCGTTTACCATAGCCGCGTTCGGAGATGGCTAGCACCGTGGCTTCATGCGTATTTTTGATGACCACCATATCCACCAGCTCATTATCCTTGCCCATGGTCATCCCTTTAACGCCCGCGGTGTTTCGGCCCATATCGCGAACGTCATTTTCATTGAACCGAATGGCACGCCCTTTTTTATTGGCCAGCAAAATACTACTTTCACCGTCCGTCAGCGCCGCACCCAGCAGGGCATCTTCATCATTAATGTTGATTGCAATGATACCGTTACTCCGCGGACGACTATAGGCTTCGAGGGTCGTCTTTTTAACCTTCCCTTCACGCGTAGCCATAATTAATGAATGATTGTTGATGTACTCTTCATCATCCAGGGTTTTAACCGGTACAAATGTTTTGATTGAATCGTCTTTATCAATCTCAATAAGATTGACGATTGCACGTCCGCGAGAAAGGCGCGAACCTTCGGGAATTTCGTACACTTTTAGCCAGTAGCATTGCCCTTTCTCGGTAAGGAACAGAATATAATTGTGGTTTGTAGCTACAAACAAGTGTTCTACATATTCTTCATCTTTAGTCGTTGTTCCTTTCATTCCTTTGCCCCCGCGCTTCTGGCGGCGGTATCCGCTTACCGGCATACGCTTGATGTAGCCTTTGTTGGATATAGTCACAACCACATCCTCATCGGCAATCATATCTTCCACGCTAAAGTCGTCAGCCGAGTGAATCACTTCCGTGCGGCGTTCATCGCCGTATCGGTCTTGTATGTGACGCACTTCTTCTTTGATGATCGCTGTTTGTTTCTCGCGATTGGATAGAATATGTCGGAAGCCGGAAATTTTTTCAACAATTTCGCCGTATTCCAGATCAATCTTTCCGCGTTCCAGTCCCGTTAATTTTTGCAGGCGTATATCAAGAATCGCTTTGGCCTGAATATCAGTAAGCGCAAATTTTCGTCGCAGTGATTCGTTAGCTTCCTGTGGACTGTCTGATGAACGAATAGTGCTAATCACTTCATCCAGATTATCGAGCGCAATTTTAAGCCCTTCGATAATATGCGCCCGTGCTTCGGCCTGCTCTAAATCATAAATGGTGCGGCGAATGATAACTTCTACGCGATGCTCAACAAAATGGTGGATGAGTTCTTTGAGCCCCATCACCTTCGGACGCCCCTGAACCAGTGCGAGACTAATCACCCCAAACGTTTTCTGCATTTGGGTCCATTTGTATAGTTGATTTAATACGACGCCGGGATTGGCATTTCGTTTGAGCACGATCACAATACGCATGCCGTCACGGTCCGACTCATCCCGCATTTTAGAAATTTGATCAATTTTCTCATTACTCACCAACCGCGCTATTTTCTCAATAAGCGTGGTTTTGTTCACCTGATAAGGTATTTCGGTAACAACAATCTGCTCGCGGTTGCCGCGAATCTCTTCAACCGTAGCCCGGGCCCGCATGGTAATTTTTCCGCGACCGGTTTCATAGGCTTCCTTAACGCCGTCGTATCCATAAATTATGCCCCCGGTGGGAAAATCGGGAGCGGTGATATGCTCCATCAATTCTTTCAGTTCAATATCCGTATTATCCAGATAAGCGCAGACCCCGTCAATAACTTCTGTAATATTATGCGGAGCCATATTCGTTGACATGCCCACGGCAATACCCGAGGAGCCGTTGATAAGCAGGTTCGGCAGCATGCTGGGAAGCACCGTCGGTTCCTGGAGGGTATCATCAAAGTTCGACTGATAATCTACCGTCTCCTTATTAATATCAGTCAGCATTTCTTCGGCAATACGATCCATGCGCGTTTCGGTATATCGCATGGCCGCCGCCGAGTCACCGTCAATGGAACCAAAGTTACCCTGCCCGTCAACCAGCGGGTAGCGAAGCGAAAAGTCTTGCACCATACGCACAATGGAATCATACACGGCCGAGTCGCCATGCGGGTGATATTTACCAAGTACTTCACCCACAATACGGGCACTTTTCTTGTAATTTCTGTTGTGTCGCATCCCCAAATCGCTCATGCCATAAAGTATGCGCCGGTGGACCGGTTTAAGTCCGTCCCGTACATCGGGCAGTGCCCGCGAAACGATAACCGACATCGAATAATCGATATAGGATGATTGCATTTCGTCTTCAATTGAAAGGGGTATGATCTTTTCTCTTGCCATTTAAAGAATGTTCTTGGGTTAACTTAGTGGTTAGTAAGTACGGGCAGTATCTATATAAGTGCTATTATCGTCTAAATATCGATGTTTGCATACTTGGCGTTGCGCTCAATGAATTCCCGGCGGGGTTTAACTTCGCCGCCCATCAGCGTTGAAAATAATTTATCGGCCGCGAAGGCATTTTCCACAGTTACTTGGCGCAGCGTGCGCGTTTCAGGGTCCATCGTTGTTTCCCACAGCTGCCCGGGGTTCATTTCACCGAGACCTTTATATCGTGAAACATTTACTTTTTTGCGACTGCTTTTTAAATCTTTGATTATTTTATCGCGCGTTTCCGTATCCCAGGCATACTCAATATTATCGCCGGTGTAGGAAATACGAAAAAGCGGTGGCGTGGCGATGTAAATATGGCCGCCCTCAATAAGCGGTTTCATGTAGCGGTAAAAGAAGGTGAGCAATAGCGTACGGATGTGTGATCCATCCACATCAGCATCGGTCATCACAATAATTTTATGATATCGTAAATCCTTGAGCTCAAAATCTTCCTCGGCATGGCCCACACCGGCCCCGAGTGCGGTAATCATAGCCTGAATTTCGTTATTTTCGAGAATGCGATTGATCTTCGCTTTTTCCACATTAAGAATCTTTCCGCGCAGGGGTAAAATTGCCTGGAAACTTCTGTTGCGGCCCATTTTTGCCGAGCCGCCGGCCGAATCACCCTCAACCAAATAGATTTCACAATGCTCGGGATCGTTAATAGAGCAATCCGCCAGCTTACCGGGCAGTCCGCCGCCACTCATGGCGCTTTTACGCTGAATAAGTTTCTTGGCTTTTCGTGCCGCCTGCCGGGCCTCGGCAGCCAGCACAACTTTTTTAATGATTTTTTTAGCCGTTTTGGGGTTCTGCTCCAGATAGTCTTTCAACTTTTCATATACAATAACCTCTACTGCACTTTGTACCTCCGAGTTGCCCAGCTTCGTTTTGGTTTGGCCCTCAAACTGCGGCTCCGGCACTTTTACATTCAGCACGGCCGTCATCCCCTCCCGAAAATCTTCGCCGCGTATTTTTACCTTTGTCTTCAGCAGATTGTTATTGTCGGCGTACGATTTCATGCCACGGGTCAAGGCACGCCGAAACCCCGAAATATGCGATCCGCCTTCGCGCGTATTAATGTTATTAACGTACGAGTGAACATTGGTAGAATAGCCTGCATTATAGCTGATGGCCAGCTCCACCGGTACATCTTCCACTTCACCACTTATATACATCGGCTCGCTCATGAGCATATCGCGACTTTCATCAAGATATCGAACAAAATCTTTTACGCCACCTTCGTAATGATAGGTTTCTTTAATTTCTTCGTCCTCACGTTTGTCTTCAAGGGTGATGGTAATGTTAGGATTAAGAAACGCCAGTTCCCGCATCCGGTCGGCAATAATATTGAACTTAAACTCTCTTGTCTGTTTAAAAATCGTTTCATCCGGGGTGAAGGTAATGAGGGTGCCTGTTTTATCTGTTTTCCCTTTTACCTTGAGGGGCTGAACGGTTTTGCCGTACTCAAATTCCATCACATGAATTTCGCCGTCACGGTGAACTTCTGCATAGAAGTGCGACGACAAGCCATTTACACAACTGACACCCACCCCGTGCAGCCCGCCAGAAACCTTGTAGCTGTCTTTATCAAACTTACCCCCGGCGTGCAATTTAGTAAGTACCACCTCTACGGCCGGCAACTTAATTTTGGGATGCTCGTCCACTGGAATACCGCGACCATTATCCATGATGGTCATGGAGCCGTTTTCATTAATAGTGGCATGAATTTCGTCGCAATAACCGGCCAGTGCCTCGTCAATTGAATTGTCAATCACCTCGTTGATAAGATGGTGCAACCCGCGCTGACCCGTATCTCCAATATACATGGCGGGACGCTTTCGAACCGCCTCTAAACCTTCAAGAACCTGGATGTTTTCTGCCTTGTAATCAGAACCTGATTTTTTTGCCATAAATACTGTGTGAGTAGGGTTTTAAATAATGATGAAGACGCCTGAAAATAGGGTATTACAAAGCAAAATCAAAGTAAGGCACCCCCTTTCATTAAATAAAAAAGATGGTGGATATGCAAAGGATTATCACCAAAAAGAAAATGCTCAAAATCATAACAAAACCACGCTGTTTTCGAAGAGTAAAGGTGATGTGGAAAATTTAGAAAACAAAGATTGATTCTTTTTGGCATTAACCCTATTATTGCGGTCTATCAACAAAACAGCTCAACCAATTTATTTCTGATAAGATGGCACGTGTAGATGACATTACCGGAAAGGGCGCCATGAATGGCTACCGTTCCTCAAAATCAAACAATAAGACGAAGCATAAATTTCAGCAGAACCTGCAGAAGAAAAAGTTTTATATTCCCGAAGATGATAAGTGGGTTACGCTAAAGGTTTCTACAAATACGCTTCGTACTATTAACAAGAAGGGAATTAGTGCCGTATTGAAGAAAGCCCGTAAAAACGGAACGTTACAAAAAGATATTTAAGCATTATGGCTAAAGGAAACAGAATTCAAGTTATTTTAGAATGTACCGAAAAGCCGGGATCATCGCGGTATCATACCACGAAAAACCGCCGAAATACGCCCGACCGATTGGAAATGAAAAAGTACAATCCGGTACTCAGAAAACACACGGTTCACAAAGAAATTAAATAGAGGTATTACCCATGGCGAAGAAAAAAGTATTTGGCAGCGAAGGCCAGCCGCAAAATGCCAACGACGGAAAAATGGCAAAAGTCATCATTTCTACCAAGCTGGGCAACAATAAGTTTGCCTATAAAGAAGCAATGATTAGGCAGAATGATGTGAAAGATTATATCAGCGAGAATAAGTCGTAAGCTTTTCGGTTTACGGCTTGCAGGTTGCATTCGATTGTTCGGATGGAGCCTTTTTTTTTGATTATATTTTATTTTATAACAACCACTAAAACCCGCGCACATGGCACTAAAAGATCAAATTTTAGCAGATCTCAAAACCGCGATGAAGCAAAAGCAGAAAGATCGTCTGCGGGTACTGCGTTCGCTTAAAGCCAAGCTGCTTGAAAAAGAAATAAGCGAGCGCGAAGGGGGCGAAGCCGAAATAAGCGATGAGCAAACGACCGAAGTGTTGATGAAGGCGGCCAAGCAACGAAAGGAATCTATTGAGCAGTTTGAAAATGGCGACCGCCCTGACCTGGTGGAAAAGGAGCAGTACGAACTGGAAATTATTGAGTCGTACCTGCCGGAAATGCTTTCGGAAGAAGAAATACGCAACGTGGCCCGCCAAAAAATTGATGAATCCGGCGCCAAAGACCTCTCCGACATGGGGCGTGTAATGGGCCTGATGATGCAGGAGCTGAAAGGTAAGGCGGAAGGATCTAAGGTAAGCAAAGTGGTTAAAGAGGAACTCAGTTGATGCCAATGCAATGAACCTTCTCGATTTTTTAATTCTTATTCCCATTTTATACTTCTGCTACCAGGGTGCGCGTAACGGATTAATTGGAGAGGTGCTGGGCATTGCCGGCATTATTCTGGGCGTGTTTTTTACCTTTCATTATATGGATGAGGTGGCCGATTATATTCGTCCGCTTTTTGAGGGCGACCCGAATTACCTCCCGTTTGTGGCCGGAGCTATCATTTTTTTCGGGGTGATGATTGCCGTTAAAGTTATTGCCGTATCGTTACGCCGTTTCCTGGAAGCCATTAAACTCAGCGCCTTTAACCGTATTTTTGGGTTTTTCTTTGGCCTGCTGAAAGGCGGAATCATCGTGAGCGCACTGCTATTACTGCTGGCAGGCTTTAATCAACCCTCACAGCAATCACGTGAAGAATCATCCACCTATTCATATGTTATTTATCTGGCACCCTGGGCCTACAATGCTGTGGCTACCGAGAATTTTTCGCGCACCATACAGGGTACGCTCAACGAGTACAATCCCATAGAAAACTTCCCCATCACCGAAAAATAGTTTCCCATTATATATGTCGTTTTTACCCCTCGAAGAACAGCTTGAAGTCATTCGCCGCGGCACCACCGAAATTGTGCCCGAAAACGAACTGATTGAAAAGATTAAGCATTCCCGCAAAACCGATACGCCGCTAAAGATTAAGCTGGGCTGCGACCCCACCCGCCCGGATCTGCATTTGGGGCATTCGGTTATTTTACGCAAGCTGCGGCAGTTCCAGGATTTAGGTCACGAGGCCATTCTCATTATTGGTGATTTTACTGCGCTCATTGGCGACCCCACCGGACAGAATAAAACACGCCCCGCCCTCACCGAAGCAGAAATAAAAGAAAATGCCCAAACCTACCTCGACCAGGCCACCACCATCTTGGATCAAGGCGCTACCACTATTGTATATAACTCCGACTGGCTGGGCGAAATGGATTTCCAGGATGTTATTAAGCTAACTTCCAAGCTAACGGTAGCCCGCATGATTGAGCGGGATGATTTCTCCAAGCGGTACAATAATAATGAGCCGATTTTGCTGCATGAATTTTTGTACCCGTTGGCACAGGGGCAAGATTCGGTTCATCTGCACTCCGATGTAGAGCTGGGCGGCACCGACCAAAAATTTAACCTGCTGGTGGGGCGCGAGCTCCAGAAAGACGACGGTCAGGACCCGCAAATTGCACTGATGATGCCGCTGCTGGTGGGCACCGACGGCACCAAAAAAATGTCAAAATCGTACGATAATTATATCGGTATCACCGAGGCGGCCAACGATATGTATGGGAAAGTACTTTCCATCCCGGATGAATTGATCTACCCCTGGTTTGAACTGATTACTGATATTTCGGTTGATGAGTTGCCCGCCTATAAAGAAAAAGCAAAGGAAGATCCGCGCAATACTAAGCACGAGCTGGCGAAAGTTATCACCGCAATGTATCACGGACAGAAAGCAGCCGATGCCGCAAAAAATTACTTTGAACAAACCGTTATTGGCAACCAAACTCCCGACGATGCCCCAACATTTGAATATGCCCCGGGCCAAGAAATACGACTGCTCGATATTATTTCCGACACCGGCTTTACCGACAGCAACGGCCAAACCAAGCGCCTTATTAAACAGGGCGGGGTCTCCATTGATGATAAAAAAATTACGGACAAAGGCTACAGCGTTTCTTTCAACGAAAGCACCGAATTTACGCTAAAAGTAGGAAAACGAAATTTTGCGATCGTTAGGAGTAAGTAGTGAAAAGGTAGAAGGTAGAAGCGAGAAGCAAGAAGGTAGAAGCGAGAAAGGTTTTAGCGGGTTGCCCTTAGTTTCGATATCATGGCAAAACATTCGTTTAGTAAGCCAGATAGTTCCTTGATATTTTCTTGGGTGATAAAATCCAGTTCTAATGAGACTTCAATCTGGGCATCTATTTCAACTACTGATGCACATGATATTTCATAGAACCTTCTTTTTTCTCTGCTCGTTTTCCTTGCTTCTCCTTCTGAGATATTGGATATAACAGATACCGATGCCCGGCGAAGTTGGCTTACTAATCCAAACTTTTCTTCACTTGGAAACTGATCCGTTATTCGATAAACCTCTTTTACTAATTTGAGGCTCTTTTTCCACACAATCATTTTCTTATGACTTAAATTTAACATAGATATCCATTTTAATTATGAGTTATAGATAAGACAATATAGAAGCAACTTCCTTACAGAAAATCTCGTTGTTTCACTTCTTGCTTCTACCTTCTTGCTATATAGCTCATAACAGGAAAACAGCCACAACCCTTAATTCAACAGCCAAACCTATTCCATGCTTAAAATTTCCTCCCTCAATCTCAACGGTATTCGTGCAGCCCAGCGCAAAGGCTTTACTGATTGGGTTGATGAAACCGACCCCGATATTATTTGCCTGCAAGAACTTCGCGCACTCGAACATCAGGTGCCGGAAGAAATAACGGACCTAAACTATCATGCCACCTATCACACCGCCCAGAAAAAAGGGTACTCGGGCGTAGGCATTCTCTCGAAAGAAGAGCCGCTTGCCATCAAAAAAGGCATTGGGATTGATTGGATTGACCGAGAAGGGCGCGTGATTATGGCCGAGTTTAAAGAGCTCTACGTATGCTCCCTTTATGCCCCGAGCGGCACCACCGGTGATGAACGCCAAAACCTGAAGATGGAATTCTTGGACATCTTTTTGCCCTACGCCAAAGCCTACCTCTCAAAAGATAAACCTGTGGTATTGTGCGGTGATTATAATATTTGTCATAAAGCTATTGATATCCACAACCCCAAGCGGAATAAAAATACGTCCGGCTTTTTGCTTGAAGAACGCAAATGGGTAACCGACTTACTTGCCGAAGGGTGTGAAGATGTGTATCGGGCGCTGCATCCGGGAGAGCCGGATCTTTACAGTTGGTGGAGCTATCGCGCTGCCTCCAAAGAGCGCAACAAAGGCTGGCGCATTGATTATCACATCACCAGCCCGAATTTACTGGAAAAAGCCAGCAAGGCAGAAATTCAAATGGAGTGGGATATGAGCGACCACGCACCAGTGACAATTGATTATGCCCTTTAAGCTTGTCTAAAGACCAAATAAGATCAATAATTTTTTTTATCTATATTACAAGAGGCCTTTGCATTACTGACGCCCATTTCTCCCAAAGGGATCCCTTCGGGAGACTACGCTCTGCTGCGCTCTCCGTAGGAGTCCTTCGGACAATATGACGTCAGTTTGAGCACAATGAGGAGCCACGACGAATGAAGTCGAAAACAAAGTCATGGTTCTGCAAAGCCCCCTACAAGTTATTTAATGTTGAATGATTTAAGCGCCGGTTATGGGAACGCATTATAAAGGAGAAAAAGAAGATCAGCTTACGCTCAACACTTTTATAAAGTTGATGAGGGCTACCAATTCTATTAACAGCCGGCTCAATGGCCATTTGGCGGAAGCCGATTTAACGGTCAGCCAATTTGGGGTGCTTGAAGCCGTGTATCATCTGGGTCCGCTGAACCAAAAAACATTGGGCCAAAAACTGCTTAAGAGCGGCGGCAACATCACCCTGGTTATCGATAATCTTGAAAAGTGCAATTTGGTTGAGCGCCATCAGGATGAGACCGACCGCAGAGCGATGCTCATTCATCTTACCCCGAAAGGCAAGCAGTTCATCAGCGATTTTTTTCCAAAACATCTCGATCATATTAAAACCGAATTCGAAGTGCTCTCAGCTACCGAAAAAAAAGACTTGGGTAGTATTTGTAAAAAACTGGGCAAAAAAGCGTAAACAATATCTTGTCCTGAACTCCGTTTAACATTAAAGTGTTAAATCACTTTTACAGATCATCATCAGATCTGTTTTGACTCCATAATACCTCCGGGGAATGAGTATGAACGCTCATTCCCCTTTTTTTTGCGCGCTCAACTTAGCCTCTAAAATTTTATGTGGGTCGGGCAGCTTGCCCAACTTTATTAACAAGAACAGAAGCATTTGTACCCGGACAGGCTGTCCGGACACGTTCTATCTCAAGCTCACGTTGTAAGGAAATTTTATTCAAAGCGCACAGCATCGGCCGGTTCTACCTTGGCCGCACGGCTGGCCGGATACCAACTTGCCAGCAAGCACAGCAGCAAGCTGCCCGCAAGAATAATAGCCACATCAAAGCTGTGAATACTTACAGGATAGGCGTTGATTATAAATGCCGAAGAGAGTTTTACGAGACCATACTCCATCTGCAGCCAGCTCAGCAGCAACCCGGCTGCGCCGCCCAATCCACACCCAATAAGACCGATGTAGAGCCCCTGTTTCATGAAAACAGTTTTAATTTGAGCAGGGGTAAAGCCCATGGTCAAAAGCACGCCAATATCGCGGTTTTTTTGAATGACAATCATTGTCAGTGAACCGATAATATTCAACACCGCCACCAGTACAATAATCATCAATACTAAGTACGAGCCCCATTTTTCGAGGTACATTACGTCATACAGTGGCTTCTTCAAATCATACCAGGTGGAAATTGTATAACTGCTACCTAACTGGTTGGTAAGTGTAGCTTTCACCAATTCTGCCTGCTCGTTAGATTGAAGCCGCACATCCACACCCGATACTTTGTTGCGATAATTTAAAAGACGCTGGGCGGCCTTTAAATCTACATATACCGGCTGTGAATCTACAATTTGGGTTTGTGCATAGCTCCCGCGTACGCTGAACCGAAACGTCCGCGGCACCGAAAACTGGGTGAGCGATTTACGCATCCCCTGGGCACTCAGCAACGCCACTTCCGATCCAACATTCATTCCCAGATCGGCAAGCAGCTGCTGGTTCGCAAGCAGCCCGGGACGGCCATCAATAACAGATAAATCAACATTTCCATCGTTCATTTTTTGCTCAAGGTTATTAAGCTTTCTAAACGATTGCGGATGGATGCCCTTTAAGCTTACCACCTGATCGCGATCTTTCCCATAGGTAAGCAGTACTTTCCCGGCTACAAAGGGTGACACAATTTTTACTTCGGGTATATTTTGCAGCTCCTGCTGTATGGCTTGTTGATATACGAACGGTTGCCCTTCGGCCGATTCAATGCGGATATCAGGGTCATTGCTGAGCAAAAACCCTTTAATCACCTCAAAAAAACCGTTAAAAACAGACAGTACTACAATGAGCAGCGCCGTGCCAATGGTGACGCCCGTCACGCTAATGATGGTAAGTGTAGAAATAAGCGACACATGCTTTTTAGAAAAAAGATAGCGCCGCGCTATAAATCCGGTTGAATTCATGCGCCTAAAATAGGGAATATGTCTAAGTATAACAGCTTGTTTTAAATATCACTTACAAGAACTATATCTTTTTCATCTACTTCAAAATCTTGGGCTTGAAAGCTCTTGCCAGAATCAAATAAATAATGAGAATGCCATCGAGGGGTATTTTAAAAAACCCTTCGGCGTTGGTCGCTCAAAAAATACATGTAAAAATTTAAATGAAATAACAGATCCCAAATACCTAAACTTATCAACCAAGGCTCAGATATTAGCCCTTCACATTTTTTTACGCTCGCAGAATCATCATTTTTTATACATTAACTGTGATCGCTAACTCCCACACATCATTCCATGATTATGCAATACAAATACCGTCTTTCTTCGCTCCTCTTCATAATTATTTTGTTCTTCAATGTTGATGTCGCTTCGGCCCAGTCTCCCGTCTTTGGTCACGGCAATGAGATGCAAAACCCGGCCATCGATTCAACCCAGCTGCAAACATTGCAATACCGCAATATTGGCCCGTATCGCGGGGGGCGATCGGTGGCGGTTGCCGGGCATCCCAATCAACCCGATACATACTTTACCGGCTTTACCGGCGGGGGCGTTTACAAAACCACAGACGGCGGAAATACGTGGCTTAATGTATCAGACGGTTATTTTAAGACGGGCTCGGTAGGCGCGCTGGCGGTTGCACCCTCGGACGCCAACGTGGTGTATGCCGGCATGGGCGAAACGTGCATCCGCGGAAATATGTCGGCAGGAGACGGTGTATACAAATCGATCAACGGGGGCGACACCTGGAAACATATCGGCCTGGGCGATACCCACTTTATTGGCGAAATGGTGGTTCACCCCAAAAACCCTGACGTGGTTTGGGTAGCAGCTTTGGGCCACGCTTTTGGCAGTGATGGAAATGAAAGGCGCGGCGTGTTCAAAACCACCGATGGCGGCCAGACCTGGAGCAAGGTATTGTACAAAGGGCCCAAGGCCGGCGCGGTTGATATTGAAATTGATCCCACAAACCCGCGCGTATTATATGCATCACTCTGGGAGGCCTACCGCACCCCTTGGAAAATGGTGAGCGGCGGGCCGGGCAGCGGTCTCTATAAAAGTACCGACGGCGGGGAAACGTGGACTAATATTTCCACGCGGCCCGGCATGCCTAAGGGCGTACTCGGCAAAATTGGGGTGGCGGTATCACCGGTGAATCCGGATCGCGTCTGGGCTATGGTGGAAAATGATAACGGCGGCGTGTTCCGCTCCGACGATAAAGGAAAGACGTGGACCCGTACCAACAAAGAACGAAACCTACGCCAGCGGGCCTGGTACTACACGCATATTGTGGCCGGCACCGAAGACGAAGATGCCGTGTATGTTCTGAACGTTAACTTTCACAAAAGCACCGACGGGGGGCAGAGTTTTAAAAGTATCGGCACCCCGCACGGTGATCATCATGATTTATGGATTGATCCTACCAATGCTAAGCGCATGGTGGTGGCCGATGATGGGGGCGGACAGGTTACCTACAACGGCGGACGCGACTGGTCATCATACTATAAATATGCCACTGCCCAATTTTATCACGTTATTTTAGATAATTCATTTCCGTACTGGATTTACGGCGCCCAGCAGGATAACAGCACCGTGGCCATTAAAAGCCGCACAGCCGGATACGGCATTGGTGAAGACGACTGGCATGCCGTGGCCGGCGGCGAAAGCGGCTATATTGCACCCGACCCTGATGACCCTGATGTAACCTACGGCGGCAGCTACGGCGGTTATCTTAATAAATTCAATTATGAAACCAAGCAGAGCGATCGTATTGATGTATGGCCGGACAACCCCATGGGCGCAGGCGCGGCCGGTCTCAAATATCGCTTTCAGTGGACCTTCCCCATCTATATTTCTCCGCACAATTCGGATGCGCTATACGCCACCTCGCAATACGTGCATCGCTCGAGCAATGAAGGCATGAGCTGGGAACGCATCAGCCCGGACCTGACCCGCAATGATAAATCAAAACAACAGGAATCCGGCGGGCCCATCACCAAAGATGATACGAGCATAGAATATTACAACACGGTATTTTCGTTCGCCGAATCGCCGGTAGAGCAAGGGGTACTCTGGGCCGGCGCGGATGACGGATTGGTCCACATGAGTCGCGATAATGGCGAAAACTGGGATGAAGTAACCCCCGCAGGCATGCCCGAGGCTCTGGTAAGCATTATTGATCCATCACCCCACGAGGGCGGCACGGCCTATATGGCAGCGACCCGATATAAGTTTGGCGATTTTGCGCCCATGTTGTACAAAACCGATAACTATGGCCGCAGCTGGACCCGTATTAACGATGGTATTCCGGCCGGTGATTTTACGCGGGTAATTCGCGAAGATCCCAATCGCAAAGGATTACTTTATGCCGGAACTGAAACGGGTGTATATGTATCATTTAATGACGGTGGGCAATGGCAGCCGTTGCAGCTGAACCTGCCCGCTGTTCCCATCACAGATCTACGTGTCCACAAGCGCGAAAAAGATTTGGTGGTGGCTACGCAGGGACGCTCGTTCTGGGTGCTCGATGATTTATCGGTACTGCACCAAATGCAAAACGACATCAAGAATAAAAACTATCTGTTCGCCCCGGAAACGTCGTTCCTTTTCGGCGGCCCCAGCTTTAGCAGACCGGGTGGAACCGCGGGACAAAATCCCGCGCCGGGAGTAGTGGTACATTACAACCTTAAAAATTCTACCGATCAGGAAATTCAGCTCCAGTTTACAGAACCGGATGGTTCCGTTATTCGCACCTACTCCAGTAAAGAAGATCCGGAAGGCAAAGAAGTTGAGAAATCGGAGGAGTTCTATGAAGAGGAAGATGCCGAACCCGTATCTGATGTACTGTCATCTAAAAAAGGGCTTAATGCGTTTGACTGGGATATGAGCTACCCGGGCGCAACAGATCTGGACGGGCGCCAAATTCTATGGGCCGGCTCTACCGATGGGCCTTCTGCTATTCCCGGTACCTATCAGGTTCGGCTGCTTATTGACGGAAATGAGGTGGCAACCAGAGATTTTAAAATCACCAAAGACCCGCGTATTGATACCACCCAAGAAGATTTTGAGGCTCAGTTTTCACTCCAGCAAAATATCATTGCAAAATTGGACACCACGCATAAATCCATCAATAAAATCCGCACGGTGCGCGGTAAAATAAACGAAATGATGGAAGAAGAAACACTCAACAAACAGGGTAAACAAACGGCCACCGCCATTTTGGATGAGCTTTCAACCATTGAAAGCACGCTCATGCAAACCAAGGCCGAATCGTATCAGGATGTGCTGAACTACCCCATTAAACTCAATAATAAACTGGCAGCGCTGGCAAATACCGTGGCCACGGGCGACAATCGCCCCACCGAACAGCAGTATGGCGTATATGAAGAATTAGCAGCTCAGGTAGATGAACAACTGGTAAAGCTACAGGCTGTTTTAGACGGTGAGTTTTCTACCTTGACCGGTGAGGTGGATACCGAGGCCGTGCCTATTGAACAATAGTATTCGTGGCAGTATGCAGTAGCAGATCGCAGGTTTTATAGACTACCTGCTGGCTGCTTACTGCCCCCTTTTTCTTAGCGCCTATTCTTTTTTCTCAGATCCCCTACTCGTTAAAGGCACCGTGCTCCTCACATGAAGATCGCGCTGCGGGAATGGAATTTCAACATCATGCTCCCGAAATTTACGCACAACGGCTTGGTTAAGCTCATTACGAATCTGCGGTTGATGCTTTACATCGCCGATCCAGGCACGAAGCTGCATATTCCATGAAGAATCTCCGAATTCTCTTAAGTGCACCTCTGCTTTGGGGCTGGTAAGCACATTATCATTTTCATCTGCTACTTCTTTTAGCGCCTGTAATACCTTCTCCAGATCAGAGCCATAGGAGACCCCCACGCTTATATCCAGCCGAAAGGTGGGGTCGCCGTGCGAATAATTGATCACATCTTTTGAAACAAATTCTGAATTAGGAACAATGATAGAGATATTATTTACCGTACGCACCATTGTTGAGCGAATATTGATTTCAATAATATCACCATCAATATCATTAACCTTTACGCGGTCGCCCACATTGATGGGCCGCTCAAATAGAATAATCAGTCCCGATATAAAATTGGCCGTAACATTCTGCAGCCCAAAACCGATACCAACCGAAAGCAAACCAAAAATTACCGCCAGCCCGCTCAAATCGATGCCCACAAACTGAAATGCCATCAACGCGCCAATAGTAATAATGGTGTACTGGGTGATGCGCGACAAGGTATAGCTTGTACCTTCATCCATGCGCAATTTTTTAAAAATCCGGTGGCTCAGCGCCCGACGGGCCAGTATGCCAAGAAACACAAATCCTGTAATAAACAGGATGAAAATAACAATCGACATTACTGTTACCGGCGTATCCTTCACCTGAAACAGCACCGCATTAAGAAGCCGGTTAATGTAGTTTAAAATTTCTGGCCAGCTCATAAAAATTATTTATCAATAATGATGTAGTTCTGTCCTCAATAAAGAGCTTCTTTAAGGACCTTTTAAAAATGTTTCCGATACCATTCATTCTAACGATACGTAAAATAGACATTGCGTTCAATTTTCCTCATTGTTTCTGCTTTGGTTTTATACTATTTTTGTACGGCTTAACCACATCTGTTGACTTTAATTCTTTACAACTATGAGAATCATCATCTTTGGTCCGCCGGGTGCCGGCAAAGGAACCCAGGCCGACCTCATTAAAAATCACTATAAGATTCCTCACCTTTCCACTGGCGAAATTTTTCGCAGTGCTATTAAAAACGAAACCGCTCTCGGCCAAAAAGTTAAATCCATTCTTGACAATGGAGAACTGGTTCCTGATAAAACCGTAGTTAATTTGGTAAAAGAAGAACTGGGACAGGGATACTATAAAGATGGCTATGTGCTTGATGGGTTCCCACGTACTGTGGTGCAGGCCAATGCGTATGATGATTTTTTAACCAATCAGGGTCATGCACTCTACGCCTTTATTTTGCTTCGGGTTCCGCAAGAACAACTTGTTAAGCGAATTCTTTCTCGGGGTGAAGGGCGCTCGGATGATACGGAAGAAAAGGTAAAAACCCGCCTTGAAGTTTTTTGGAATGAAACGCTACCTGTTCAGGAACATTACCAACAGCAGGGCCTGGTAGAAGAAATTAACGGCGTAGGCACCATTGATGATATTTTTGGCCGCATTAAAAACGTGCTGGAGTAAATGGGTTGATAAATATTGATCGATGACTCCGTATTTTACGGGATTTCTTGATTTATAATTCTTCAATCATAAATCCAAAATCTCCAATATCCCGGGCGTCACATCCATAATACTTTCGGCCTTATAAAAAGCGGGCGCTCCGGGCCCTACCGCAGCCAGCGGCACCGGATTACGGGTATGCGTTTTTACCGACAAGTCTTCGAGGTTCCCGTGGTCACTGCAGAGCACAATCGTAGTATTGGTTGGCTTATTGTGAATAAGGGCTTGCAAAAATTGATCATACCGGCTAATAATTTCGGTAGTGCTTACTTCAGCCCGGCCATGACCCGCTTTATCGGTTAAATAGTACTCATGAAGTATTATATCGGTATTAACCAACTGTTTAATTATCCTATCTGCGGCTTCTTTTGGGGTGATCGTAGGAACATTAATGGATAGATAATTTTCCCAGGCTTTTTGGGTTAGCCCAGCGGTAATCGCTTTTTTATTCTTTACATCTTCTGTTGTTCGCAGCTTCACCCCGGCGCTTTTGGTCATCAAGGTAGTGCAGCTCCAACGGTCGCGGGCGGCTGATTTTTCAAAGAAAATATCGGGGTAGCCATTCATAAACGCACAGGATTTACCTGCCGCCTGCGCTTTGTTGAACAGGCTTTGCTCACGCAGCAATTGTTTAATCCCCGAGTGCGGAAAAGGCCCAAAATGTTTGTCTATTTCTTTGGCGGCATTTTTTCCTGTAAACAACGCGGTCTGCCCCGTTCCGCTCTGCGGCAAGCCCTCCACCCCAAGCGTAGCATCCACCGCAGAAAAGTGATGCTCGGTTTCCCGGATTTCTTTGGCTTGTGCCGTCAGCAGCTGTCCGCCGGCAAGTAATGAAAAGCCCGGCCAGCGGTCGGCAGCAAAGGGATTAGAGCCATGGTCTTTGCCGACACCAACACCATCAATAAATAAAAATATAACGCTCATTGTTGTTTTAAGATCAAGGAAAAATGAGTCCGGAAAACTTCGGTCGGCTTTGTTTTAATTTTTGTCCTTTTCTACAAAAAAACAAGCCTGGTAAAAAATAATTCCTTGCCCGCCGGTCGGTGAAATTAAACAAGGGTCGTGATCCCGGTAATAGCGAAGCTTTGCTTTTAAAGCGTTGAGGTGGGAGGCGGATGCTGTTGTCCAAAGGACTCCTTCGGAGACGCGCTTGTTAGGTTTCCCGAGATTTATGTGCGGGATTTCCATGATTGTGGACTTCTTCGTTGATGAAGAATGGCAAAAACGGTTACGAGCTCATCTTCCTCGACAAAATAGATGGAAAAAGGAAATCGATTCGTAAGAGCACGACAAACCAGATTACCATAAATAATTTTATAGTGAAGTGGGTTGCGGTTTACTTCAGAGAGGCCTTTGAAAAACCACCCTTGTCATCCTGAATTTATTTCAGGATCTTGGTTTTAAGCACATAAACGATATTTTAGATTCTGATCCGCCAGCCGGCGGACAGAATGACACAATTATTTAGTTTTGTAAAGGCCTCTTCAGATAGTTTGGCGTCAACACAACGCATGAATTCTTGGCTTAATCCCAGATTTTACTCTTGATACCACTGGTAGGCGCCATCTAAATCTTGCTGTGCGTCTTCTGTAAGGATTAATGATTTTGGCACAGCGGGGATGCCTACACCGGCAACGGAGCTGGGAAATTTTTTATCGAAACCAACCAGCGCCTACCCGAGGGGTATGGCAATTACGTGGTCCGGGCCGATAGCGGATTCTTCAGCGGGCGGTTTCTGGCCGCCATTGAAGCCGCCGGCCGGGACTACCTGGTGAAAGTGAAACTGAAGAACCTGGGGGAGCTGCTGGCCGGCCAAAACTGGCAGCGGATTCCCGGCCAGCCCGCCACGGAGTACTGCGAGTTTGACCACGAGTGTGCCGGCTGGGAGTGCCCGCGGACGTTTGTCGCCATTCGCACCCTGACCGAAGTTCGCAGCGAGGGCCTGCTGTTCCCCCACTATATCTACCACCAAGCCTGTTATTGCAGCACCCTGGAGGAGGCGCCGGTGGCCCTGCACCGGCTCTACCGGGACCGCGGGGAATGTGAAAACTGGATCGGAGCGGTCAAAAACCAGTTGGGGGCCGGGACGACCTTGGTTAATGAGTCTTGGGCCAACGCCCTGCTCTGGCAGCTGGCAGTGCTCGCCTATAACCTGTCCGTATGGCTGCGCCGGCTGACGGACCCGGTCAGCTGGCGGCAAGAGCCGCGCACCTTCCGCGAGTGGTTTATCCGTTGCGCTGGCAAGTTGGTCGACCACGCCCGCAGCTACTCGCTGAAGATGCAGGCGAGCTACTACTGGCGGAGCGGTGGGAGGCGATCTACCAGCAGCTTGGACGCCTGCAGCTGTGAGCCAGCCGGCCCCGCCCTTGGTTAATCGCAGCAGGTCCTCCGCCATGGGAGAGGTCCGCCCGGGAATGCCCTCAGCTCCCAAAAAAAGAGATTAATGGGGCAAACCACGTGGTTTGCCCCGCCAAAAAAGCAACAAACCAAAAACGAAAGCAAATAAATAGCCTCATGGCTTGGAAAATCACGCTACCAGCCGTACCATTTTATCAAATGGGACTTTTAGGTGTAAAATAATTCTCCTGCCCGTTTTTACAATTTACAAAAATCCTCCCGGCTATTAAAGCGGGCAAGTAAGGTAGATAAGACAGGAAAATTAAAAGGAGTCACATAAAAATGACTCCCGTTTTTTATTTATTTCGCAATCCCTACTTTAGCGAGGCAGAATTTAATGCTTCTTCAAACTCTTCAGTAGTAAATACATGGCTGGTGATCATCCTTAGGTTCATTAAAGCCCCCTGGAAGGTATCCAGTCCCGGTAATTTGGCACTCCCGCTGGCATCGGCAATTACAGCAACTTCAAAACCTTCTTCCAGAAGATTCCGGGTATGCGATTCTACACAAAGGTTGGTAGACATACCTGCCATTAGCACTTTTTCTATCCTATACTTTCTAAGTTGGAGGCTAAGGTCTGTATTCTTTGGACTGTACAATTTATGCGGGTTGCAAAGAATAATATTTTCTCCTTCAAGGTATTGCTTGAATTCCTCGATAAAATCGGCGCCGGAGCCTTCAAATCCTTCCATATCCAGCCGCCCCTTACGTTTATACATCTCTTTGGAATGCATGAACTTCTCAAGAGCGCCTCCAAATTTCCATTCCTTATCTGTCGGAAAAAAATAATGGGGTGATATGAAGATTTTCATTCCTTTTTCCCTGGCCAGCCTAAAGACAGTAGCCATGTTCTCTATAGTATTGTTCTCTTTAACACTCTCTTTTACTATAGGCCAGGCCACACCGTCTTCCCGCAGAAAATCATTTTGTGGATCGGTTATTACTATGGCAGTATTTTTATCAATTTCAAATCCGGGATCCGGGATCCCTGCCTCTTTCGCCGCCTTAATTACGTTCCATTCTGTACTTTTCATAATTCTTCTTTTTTTGGTTTTCAATTTTACTTTATGTAAAATCTTGAATTCAACTTCGAAGTGCAACAATTGAATTATTAACTTTGGTCTGTTTAATAATCCAATAGCAGCGGGTAGCTACCCGCTGCTATTGGCGAAACTCAGGCCAACAATGTTGTTGCATTATGACATATTCACAATTGACCTTCAAAGAAAGGTGTTTAATCCAGCAGTGTCATCAAAATGGAGAATCTCAGAGCGAGATTGCCGGTAAATTGGGCCGCGACCGATCGACGGTCTGCCGAGAGCTGGCCCGCAATAGCGACGGGTCCGACTACCAGGCTGAAGCGGCCCAAACGAGGGCCGACCAACGCGGGAGCCAACCAACCGGGCCCCGCAAGCTTACCGACGCGCTTTGCAAACAGGTGAAATGGCTATTGCGCCGCTATTGGTCGCCCGAACAAATTGCTAATGAATTGGCAGAGCGAGATGGCCCCAGCCTTTCCCACCAATGGATCTATCAGCTCATCTACGCCGAGCAGGCCGCCGGTGGCGAGCTGTGGGAGTACCTGCGACATCCGCGCAAACAGTGAAAAGGGCAAAAACCCGAGGGCGAAACCCGCGGACGCATTCCAAACCGGACATCTATTACCCAGCTACCTGATATTGTCGACCAGAAAAAACGGATTGGCGACTGGAAAATTGATTTGGTTGAAGGAGCCAAAGGCAGCGGCTACCTGCTGACGCTGGTCGAACGCAAAACGGGCTACCTGGAAATAGGCAAACTGCCCAACAAAACCAAGCAGGCCACCAAAAACAGAGCCATTAAACTCATCGGCAGGCAATCCTTGGAGGTTAAAACGATTACCTCTGATCATGGCACAGAATTCCATTGCTGGGAGGCTGTTGAGAAGCGAACCCGAGCGCTGTTCTACTTTGCCACCCCGTACCATTCCTGGGAGCGGGGCACCAACGAAAATACGAACGGGCTGATCCGTCAGTACCTGCCTAAAAGAAAAAGTATGAAAGAATTAACCCAGTGGGATTGCAACCGAATAGCTCGTAAATTAAACACAAGACCACGAAAACGACTGGAATATAATACCCCGGAGGAATGCTATGTACAAAACTAACAATTGTTGCACTTCAAACTTGAACCTAAGGCTATTTTTAGTTTGGAATATTTACAATAGCAAAGGTAGCTAAAAAGATAATTCCTAGTGCAAATGTCGTAAATATGGCATAGGACAGTCGATCTACTAATTTTATTGCTTTATTAGACTTCTCATGTGCTTTCTCAAGCGCATTTTCAAGAATTCCATCAAATTTATTGGGAAAATCGGGATCATTGGCATTGAGTTCCCAAAGCTTCGATCTTATATCTCCTCTTTGAACTTCCACATTTACTCTTGAGCTTCGAGCAACTGAAGTCCAACTTAATCTTATAATACCTACTAAAATTGATATACAAAATAGAATCCAGCTAGTCGGTAAACTCCAAAGCCAATATAAATTTGCTGCAGAATTTCCGAAAAATTGAATTACTGAAATGCTAAATATTAGTGCTCCTGATGATAGTGTTATTAAAGTTTTATTCATTTCATTTTGACCTCGCCATATAAGCTCTAAACCCTTTTCATATCAATCTAATGATTTGTCTAAGTGCTCATCAGCAAAATCGATTAACTCTTTTCCTGTTGGATAGTTTGATATTTTAATTGTTGAAATTTAAAAATAGCCATAACATACATCCTATCACAAATAGGGCTAAATTAAAAATATCCTTTTGCCCTAAAAAAACTCTCCTTTCATTACCGCTCCAAAATTAATGTTACCGGTCCATCATTACAAAGCTTCACCTCCATGTGGGCCCCGAATTGACCTGATGCAACTGTTACGTCCGTTTCTTCCCGCAGCGTTTTTTTTAGATATTTATACATTTTCCGGGCTTTTCCCGGGGCCTCAGCTTCACTAAAACCCGGCCGGTTTCCCTGGGTGGCATCCGCGTATAGCGTAAAATTAGGAACCACTAAAAGGCTGCCGCCTACATCTTGTACCGACTCATTCATTTTGCCGTTTTTATCTTCAAATATGCGCATTTTTAATAGCTTTTGCGCCATCCAGCGGGCGGTTTCACGGTCATCACCCTGCCGTATGCCCACCAACACCAGCAACCCTTTTTCTATGGAGCCAATGCTCTTCTGTTGCACAATTACCGATGCTTGCTGCACACGCTGGATAATAAATTTCATGCGTTTATGTGTAAAGGTTGTGGAGAGGTCTGTTGAAAACTTTTGGATAACCTATAATCAACATCATTTACGTAAAATACTCAACACCACTTAACAATAGAAAAGAGTTTTTAACAAGTTATACAGTTAAAAATTCCTGTTTATTTGTGATTCAGTTATTATAAACAATTTTAGGTTTTGTTGATAAGTCTGCTAAACCTGTATTTAACTTTAATAAGAGGCTTTATCTTATCCACAATATTATTAACATAACTAATTATCAGAATATCTCTTTGTTTATAATTTATTTATCAACATATCAACAGCCCCTACTATGTACTACAAATTATATAAATCTAGTTATACATAATGCTTTTCTTTTAAATAATGTGGATAAAAAATTCTTAAAACCCTGAATGAATATATCTATATTTATTTTTCTCAATTGAACTTCCTGAACCACTGCACAAAATGACTAATAAAAAGTTTACATATAAAAACTCCGGGGTTGATATTGAAGCCGGTGAACAAATGGTGGAATCCATAAAAGGATTGGTCCAACAAACACACGGTCCCCAAGTACTGGCCAATATTGGGGCCTTTGGCGGGTTCTTTAAACCTGATTTGCAATCATACACAAATCCCGTATTTGTCAGCAGCGTAGATGGCGTGGGAACCAAGCTCATTGTTGCTTTTAAAACCGGAATTTACAACACCGTGGGTCAGGATTTAGTGAACCACTGCGTGAATGACATTGCTGTTTGCGGGGCCGATCCGCTTTTCTTTCTTGATTATTTTTCAACCGGAAAACTGGAAAAGGAGGTAGGCTATCAAATTGTCAGTGGATTTGCCAAAGCCTGTAAAGAAAATGGGGTGGCCTTAATTGGCGGAGAAACTGCCGAAATGCCGGACATTTACAGCAAAGGGGAATTTGATTTGGCTGGAACCATCGTAGGCATGGTGGATAAAGACCGCATTATTGACGGAAGCACCATCCGGCGGGGTGATCGGCTTATTGGCTTTAAAAGCAACGGTATTCACACCAACGGTTATTCGCTGGCCCGGAATGTACTTTTCTCAGAATACGGAGTTGATGATTATGTGGATGAACTGGGTGCGACCATTGGTAAATCCATGCTTAGGGTTCATAAATCGTATGTACCGCTGATTAAAAAACTGCGCGACTTGGATAGCGTGCATGGCTTTTCTCACATCACCGGCGGCGGCATTATGGGCAATACCAGGCGCATTCTCCCCAAAGGGGTATCACTGCAGGTTGATTGGGATGCTTGGGAACGGCCCGCTATTTTTGAACTCATACAAGGCCTCGGCAACGTACCCGAAGATGACATGCGAGCCACCTTTAATCTTGGCATTGGTCTTATT
>Ga0306901_1000197_pt1 | contig 30044 bp, 50 predicted proteins | sample AntRauMFilla3767_FD_190431 | JGI IMG/M metagenome (GOLD analysis project Ga0306901, IMG submission 190431) | Saline lake microbial communities from Rauer Islands, Antarctica - Metagenome Filla 3 #767 (v2) (version 2) | ecosystem: Environmental > Aquatic > Non-marine Saline and Alkaline > Saline ... | reverse complement strand
TAATTCGTACTTTGATTCGCTTGTTTGTAAACGTTAGGGTTGCGGCAGCGGCAGCTGCAAGAGCAGCGGCAACGGCAGCTGCAATTAATGCTGTAGCCCCTGCCCCGCTTACACCGCCATCTACCTGCAGGTTTCCTGCAATAGTAACGTTTCCATCAAACACAGAAGATGTTGCTGTCCCAGTTACATTTAAAGCAGCCGTTTCAAGCGTTCCTGTAAATGTAGGAGATGCTAATGGTGATTTTGCATCTATCTGTGTCTGAATAGCACTGGTTACACCATCTACATAGTTTAGTTCAGCGGCAGTAGCAGTGATAGCTGTACCTCCTATAGAAAAGGCAGTTGCATTTACAGTTCCATTGACATCAAGTTTTGAACTAGGTGCCGTCGTCCCGATGCCGAAGTCACCATCATTGGTCAGTATCGCGCGCTCGGTTCTGTTGGAACCATCCACTGCATCAAATCGTAGCCCTGCTAAACCATATCTAAAATTAACTCGGCCACCACTACCAAAACCGTCCCCCACAACTAGTACGTGAGTATCTGATGCACCACTAGCCCCAAACCGGAGATAGCTATCATTAGGAATGATGACATTGTTGCCCGAACCACCACCAGTGAAGGTAATGCCGTCGTCAAGTCTAATGTTGCCGTTCACATCTAATGCTTGTTGCGGATTACTGGTGCCGATACCGACGTTGCCTGAACTTTCCACAAACACACCCTCATTTCCCCCATCTCCTGAGAGGTAGTTACCATTAAGAGCAATGTTACCTGTCATTGTGCCTCCTGCTTTAGGAAGTAGACCTGACAGGTCTTGGTCTGCTGTAGCCCCGTCTTCTACATTTATTAAAGTACGCACCTCACTTGCTGTAAGTTGCTCTGAGTCACCTGAGCCTGCTGTAGTTCGTCCTAGAATTCTGTCTGTGGCTACGTTTGATACTACGTCTACAGAACCAGCACTAACAGTTTCCCAACTAGCGTCTGTTCCGTCAGTTGATAAGAACTTGCCGTTGTTGCCTGTTTGGTCGGGTAGGGATGAGCCACCGCCACCATCATCTCCATCACATAACTCTGAGCTACCAGTAATACGCACACAAAGCTCTGTGGGTGATTCAAACGTGAAGCCACCAGTACCAGCGTCATACGTTGCAATATCATCTTCAGCTGCAGTGTTTGTGGCTTCAAAGTTTACCGCTTCAATTATAAGGTTTGTTGAGTCGTAGTTACCAAGGTCATTATCTACTACGAAATCAATTGTGCCATCGCCATCCTGATAGGTGACTGTAATGCGTGTCTCTGTATTACCAGTGACCATACCTCCAGTCACATCTTGCGCTCGTTCAGTAGTGAAAAAAATGTTTGTGCCTTCAGCAATATCATCAGCATCAAGAATTACCACACCAGTCTGGCCATTCACTGAATCAACAGCCCCTCCTCCACCAGCCCCTCCTCCACCAGCAAAACCAAGTGTAGTTGTGGCTACCGGCAAATATGTACCGTTGGATTGCCCAACCAAAACATAGCCCTCAGTAGGGATTACAGTAGTTCCTGTTCCACCACGGTTCGGGAACAAAGTTTGTGCTTGCGAAACCATCGGGATGATGGTTAAGAGCATGATGATGGAAAGTAGTATTTTTTTCATAGCTATATAGTTGGTAAGTAATCGACTGATAAGGTGCTGAAGGGTTGTAGGCCGCTTTCAAAAGTAATTGTATCACTGTCAGCTGTATGTGAGTACGAAGCACCAGCTCCTTTCACCCGCATACCGTCTGCATACACCACCACTTGCTCAGCATCTGCTGGTAGCGTGAATACTAAGTTTGAACCGTTTACTGTCCCGGTTGGTGTGACATCCATCTGCCAGTTTTCGCTGCGCAAAAGAACCTGAGTCGAATCATTTGAAGCAGCAGCTGCGAGTAGTTGTATGAAAATCAGCTCCGCCATTGTAAGCGCGTCTTCTGGGTCGTATAGTGGTGTGTGTCTTCCGTTTCTGTTTGACATATTACTTTTTCTTACGCTTAGGGGCTAAGTCGTACATATCTTTATATTCTTTTGTAAGCCGGCTTTCCATTACTAAACTATCGTGTTCTCGCGCTTTTATTTGACGTAATTTAGTTTTTTCACGAGCTAACTCTTTTAGTGTAGCACTACGTTGTTTATTAATATCTATCATTTTTTGATTTGCAATAGCAACTTTATTTTCTTGACTGACAACTTCAGTTTTTAAATTTTTATTGCCTACATAAAAAGCTTGTTTTTGTTTTTCTAATGTTTTCATTTGTGCTTCAGAAGCACTAATATTACTTAATAAACCATCTAAAGTTCCTGATAGTTGTTTAATAATTGAATCAATAAATACAGCACTTTTAGGTTCTGAAATTTGTTTCTTTTGATAAACAATTTGAGCAGCAATAATGTCTTTGACTGCAGAAAGTTCATCAATAGTGTCTTCTATATTAGATACTATTTGTTCATGGTTTTTTTCTTTTTCAATAATTTTTTGAATGGACTCGTTTTTTTTGTGAAAAAATGAAGCAACTTTATTACTAAAGTCACCTAATATTGTGCGCTGAGCATTTACCTCAGACTTTACAGACACCAGCTCTGTTTCTTTTACTTTAATTTCATAAAGAATAAACTCAAGTTTTTCTTGAGAGCGTTGCACATCTCTTTTGATTGCTACCGCTGTAGCTGGTGTATATTTTTGGTTCATAGTATACAGGGCGGTTTCCCGCCCATAAATTAGTTGTCTCTACCCATAGCATTTGCTGTGGCTGTACCGTTTGCACCTCCTGCTCCCTTAATGGTGGCTTTGAAGCCAACACAAGCTGGTAGTGGCATACTGTCCACAAACTCAGTTGGAGTATCTCCGTCTACTTCTGTAGGAACTGAAGCAATTGCTCCTGTTCCATCATTTCGGTAAGGCATTTCAAACCACGTTCCACTTTCTTTAAATCTGGCATAATACCTAATTTCAAGAGTAGTGTGAGTACCCAAACCAATCTCCCAGTAAACAGACAGCTGTGCATCAGTAAGCAACTCTCCTCCATCAATCTCGAAAACATCAAGCTCAGCTGTGTTTACATCTGATTGATTTCCTCCACCGAGGTGATTTGGTTTACCGTACATAATTAATTTGAATTAAACTGATTATTCCTTTGCTGCCGCTTCTTCCTTTTCCTTAATTGCTTCTTCAACATCTTTCTTAACAATGTTTCCAGTCGCTCCAGTACCAACAATAGTATCTAGGTCGATTTCATGTTCTTCTGCAAGAGCTTTAACTGCATCAGATGGCTCTGAAGCTCCTGAAGCTCCTGAAGCTGCTGCTAGAGCTTCTGTAGCTTGCTTTGACACATCTTGTGCATTAACGTCAGTAACTGTAATCTGCATACCTAATCTTTCCTCTAAGAGAACAGCATCTTCATCAGCTACAACTATTCCAACTGAATTAATTTCAATTTCATTTGCTTTTTCGCCGTGTCGTTGACCATTGATAAGGAATTTGATGTCTTCTGCTTTTTTGTTTGATAGACAAACTTTTTTCATAGAAATTATATTAGTGATGTTGCATCCCTATCGCCACCCCCGAAGGGGCAGAGTAGAGATACAACTCTAGTAATCTAGGCTGAGTAAGCGTTTCCGTCACCCTTTGAACCAACGATGTTTCGCCAGTCGATGAATCCGTAAACCTTAGTCTGCTTCATTTTGTACACAACTGAGTCAACACCACTGTCGCGGTATACGTCAGTTTCTAGCGGTACGAAGCTGATGCAGACAAGTCCACAACCAGTTTCAGCATCACGAGAAGACTCGTCTACCAAGAACCACTTGTTTGTGTCAGTTACACCTGAGACATACTTAGACCGTAGAAGGCTTGGAGTTGAAATAACTCGGCCAAACATACCTGAATGTACGTTGATTTCGTTGTTGTTTGACCCAACAACTTTATCTGATTCGTTGATTTCCTTCGCAGCTCGGACAAGTCCGTTTGCTGGAGGGATGATGATTGTGGTATTACCACCGAATCGAGGAGAATCTTCTCCAACATCATCTGTGAACGTAGCACCTTGTTCGCGGGCTGCGAAGTAAGCATCATCAGAGAAGGCTCGCGCATTTCCTGCTGACTGCACTGCGTTTGATTGAGTTGCCCCACCATCTGCTCGTGCGTGCTGAATTGAGATAAGACGCTCGTTTAGAGGAGTCTTATTTCCATCAAGACCGGCATTACCTCGCACGAACAATCGTGTTGGCATGTCACTTGGAGCAGTAAACGCTAGGTTGAATACTTCAAATGGGTCTTGGATGTTAGTTCGGTTCTGCTTGATAAGAAGTTTCTTTGCACGCCCAAGGATTGTTGCGTACTTCTTACCTTCCTTGTCATTTCGCTCGTCTGGTACGAGGAATGAGTTTGCATCCTGTTCATCCGGGTCAAATACTTCGGTCTCGAAGTTTCGGATGAAAGTAGCTCGTGGGTAAGTACCACCGGCACTACGCTTCCCACTTCCTTCCACACCAGTTGTACCGATGTGTCGCCATACAGCTCGGTCTCCGTCTTCAGTTGTTTCACCAACGTCAGTAAAGAGAGAATCGGCCATAGGGTCAGTCCCCATAAGAGAGTACGTTTTGTACGCCTCGAATGAAGTCAGCGCTTGGTCTTCAATAGCATCAAAGTCAGCTCGGACTTTGGCTAGGAAAACATCTGTTGCGCCTTGATATAGAGTTTCTGGGTTCATATAATCAATTTAGTTAAAACTAGGCGATGTTGTAGCCAAGCATTTTGCTGATAAATGTCAGAGATACTTCTCTGTCGGTTCGACCTGTGAGGCCAAATGAGAACAATTGCATGTTCTCTACTACTGAGAAAGCGGAGACAGTACTTTCATCTACAAGCAGACCTGTTGAGTCTACTGAGAAGTTTCCAAATGCTCCTGAGTTGTCGGTAGTTTCTGCTGCTGCGTCTAGGTCTCCAGTGAACTCCATAGGGATGTATAGAGGAAGATATGAGACCTGTACCATATCAACAGTCGCATTGTCTGCTGCTGCTGCATGGCTATCTTTTTCGAGGACTTTGCCTCCTTTTCCTTCAATTCCAAGAACGACTCCAAGAAGCGCACCGACTGTGCCTCCACCTGTAAGAACTACAGAGGTGTCAACTTGAACTCCCGGGATGATGACTTCTCCTTGTGAGAGAGTTTGAGAGTTCTGAATCAACGCTTTCTTAACGTCTTGTCCTGAAACTGGCTTTGATGGCTTGAACATAAGTTTCAAAAATAACCTGATAATTCAACTATGAAATCAGGTCATTTTAGAGATGTGGATGAGACTATTGGTGAACTCGGCGAGTACCTTGTGTAGAAACCTTTTCGGCTGCTTCATTAGTGATATTCGCTCTCTTAGCTAAGTCTTGTACCGCTTGAGAGAATTTCGGTGGTTCGCCTCCATTGTTTGGTGCGCCTCCCGAACGAGCTGCATCTGCTGCTGCTTCCGCTGCTGCTTCTGCTTCACGCTGAGACTTTTCGCCTTGTGCTGCTAACAAATTATCTTTGTCAACAAAAGCGTAAGCCCCGACAATCTCATTGTAGATGTTGTCTGCATCAACTTTACCTGAGTCAATCTTATCGAAATGTTCGATTACAGCCTTCCGCTGGTCATCTGATAAATCTTTGAATTGCTCATTGAAGCGAGAGATGGCTTTGTCCTTCTGCTCATTTCTGAACTGAGACATAGTTTCATCTTTTGCTGGTGGTTTAGCTTTGTCATCACCGGCTTTGGCTGCTGCTTTGGCTGCCGCATCTTCAGCTGCTTTCGTAGCTGCATCTTCGGCTGCTTTTTCTGCATCAGTCAATTGGGTTTGTACTCGGTCTCGTTCTTTTCGTAAGCCTGTGGCTTTTCCAAGTGATTCCGCTGCTGACTCGTTAGACAGTTTGGTTAGATTTGCTTGGTCTTCAACCGATAGCTTACCTACTTCTGCTGTCAACGCATCTCCTGCTAACTCTCCATTAAGAGTCTTCTCTAAAATTTCTTCTGGTTTCATAGTTTATATGGATTTGGCGACAATCCTGTTACGCCCTTACTTCGATGTCCGTTAATAAAACAATTTACATAGCCGACAACGCTATTACCCAAATAGTACCACACGTTTGTCGGTTGCGAAAAGTATTGGTTGATAACTAGCCTTTTCGATTCTTGATTACTTCACTAGCAAAGCTCGTTGCAGCATCAAAATGGTCTTTGAATTTGTTCGGCTTTTCCTTCTTCAAAGGGTCTGGTGCATCCTGTCGTGGCTCTGGTCTTCCGGCAATCATTGAACTGAGTACCTTGAGCTGAATAAACATCCCTTGGTATCGCTGTGAGTTTTTTGGGTCACTGGCCATCTTCTTATGAAGGCTGTAGGCCAAGTAATCAGTCAACCGAGTGAGCTTGTGCTTCTGGGTGGCCATAACAGAAAAGCCATCATCTTTCACTCCGTCTGGGATGTCTTTGGTGTACTCATCAACCATTATCTGGTCAAATTTCGCAGCGAAAAGGATGTAAAGCCTTCTCAGTATTTTATCTAACATAGTTTTTATTATTATTGTTCAAGCCCCTTGTTTGCTTGAGAACCGAACTTCATGCCGGTAGCACTTTGATTCAAATTCCCTTGCTGTGCAGGAGAGTTCTGACGGCCAGTACCTTGGCCACCGCCCATAGCTTGCTGTTGCATAGCCATTTGTTGCTGTTGCTGCTGGTTTGGTTGACCGCCCATCAACTGACCGATGTTCTGGTCAGAAGTAAAGCTAGAAGGATGTTCACCATGCTTCTCAAGGAATCGTAGGTAGGTCTTATTGATGTCAGCGACACCAGCTGGGATGAATACATCGAGCATTGGTTGCAGCACTCCTTCGTTGAATGATGCTCGTTCCATTTCGTCTGACTTCTCAGGCTCGAGTTTAATTTCATCGATGAAGACTTCAAGATTCTGAATCACCTCCATTGGCATTTCGATAATCTCAGTAGTCTTACCATTTTCGATTCCCTTCTGAACTGCTTCAAAGTAAAGGTCGATGTCCTTGCTCACATTCTTCACGAACTTGACCTCAAGCGTACCAACGCCACCACGAGAGAGGGGAGCATTAGAGATACTAAAGTTACGCACAACATTTCCGTTGGCGCTGTACTTTCCAGTTTCGTAGAACTGAAGCATGGTCTTGAGTAGCAAGAAAATCTCCTGATGCAATAGGTCGTAGTACATCAGCAATGTGTTTCCAAGAGCTTGCTGCTTCATCTTCTCGAGTTCGTTGATTTCCTTCGCAGACTTTGGCTGGATAGAAGGCACGATGTTTGAAGAACCACCTTGAGCAAAGGATGACATCATTCCTTGGAGTGAGTTCATCATAGTGAAGTATGCACCAGAAGCATCGTTGATTTGGAACTCCTTGTAGGCGGTCACATCGTTTACCGGCACAACTCGTTGCTGACCAAAGATGAGGTCAGGTGCTTCAAAGTCTGAGGTGATGATTGGTGGGTCGATAGAACGTAGCTCTCGCTCTACAAGCATTGTGTATGAAGTGTTGAGAATCTTGGTTGTGTCCTTCAGCAAGAATGGCATCGACATTCCGTATGCAAATTTATCATCGATAGCTTCGTGAACAGTCCAAGTGTATGGCTGACCTTTGTGAGTGAATGGATTTGGTCGAGCAACACCTTTGCCTAGCTCATCAAGCCAGATACCGTTAGCCATAACCTTCTTCTCATCCTTGTCAGTATCGATTGAGGTCATCACTTGAATCTTGTCTGACTGTAGCAACTGAGTACCACCAAGCAGCTTGTGGAATAGTGAGTCTTCATCAATTTGATTACCCGGCACAACGAACTCAGCGTTCTTGTATTTCGCTTCAGGAAACTCTGAACGGAAGTCATCAATGTGCATCTCCTTCATTCGGATAGTCTTGCCCTGCTTCTGAATGTTTCGTTCCCAGATTTTCTTCAGGTAGATTTCCTCCAATGGGACAATCTCTGTGAAGGCATCATTCCACATTTTGGTTTTCTTGTCCTTGATGGTGAAGTTGTTGTTGGCGCGGTCAGACTCAGTAAGGTAGCGCAGGTCTCGCTCATCCATGTCATACCCAACGTAGTTACAGATAGTACCGTTCATTGTGGCGTATAGAATCTGCCAAAACTTTTCCACTTTGTCTTTTGACTTCAGCCGCCACTTTTTGTACATCGCTTGGAGTACTTGAGTGGAATACATATTCATCTCATCGCCAGATAGCTGAGGTGAGATACCGAGTGAAACGATTCGGCCAGTAAAATCAAGAACCTCCTTCCGAACGAAAGGTAGTGAGAAGTCGAGTCCGAGCGCTTCTAGGTCTTCAGACTTAGTGACAGTAGAGTTCCAAAAAAGCATCCGAGATTCAGTCCAAAAATCATCAAGAGTTTTGTGTTGAATTTGCCGGTATGCTGATTGACGGTCATTTTTGTATTTATAAAAGTCTTGGTATTCACCACCAATATGTTCCAGCGCTAAATCACTAGGGCGATAGAAGTCCTCGATTTTATATTTACCTGATTTTGTTTCTGGTCTCATACAATGCGCTTACCTAGCTGGCTTTTAACTTTTAGATTGTCTTTTACATTTCTTTCTCCCATATTGTGAGTCAGACCGCGCTTCAGGATTCCTCTCAGAAGCTGTCTCCGTTTCGGCTTCGGGATTTGGTAGAACTGTGTAGTATTAAAATTCTGTATTGCGTAACCACGCTTGTGAATGACATAGACATCTTTGCCGAGCATATAGTTAGCTGAGAGACCAAGCTCTCCACAGACCTTTTCGAGAAAAACTACAATATTTTTACGCATTGGAATTATAGTACCACAGTTTTCGCGGGCAAGGATGCTATACTGTATACAGTTTAACGATAATAATAAAAATAAAATGGATAAAAAAGTAAAAGCGGCGTTCGATGCAATCAACAAGCACGCAAAGAAGGATATTGCGGTAGTGGGAAGCAACAAAATTAAAGTCGAAGGCCAGTCAACAGGAGTTGAATTACTAGATTATGCAATCGGCTGTGGGGGCTATCCAAAAGGAAGAATCACTGAAATCTTCGGACTCGCTAGTTCGACTAAGACAAGTTTGTGCCTCTATGGTATCGCTCAAGCTCAAAGAGAAGGGAAGGTATGTATGTTTGTTGATGCTGAGTTCGCTCTCGACTTTAAGCACGCAGCAGCGATGGGAGTTGATGTTGATAACCTAATTGTGCTGAAGCCAGACTCTGGTGAAGAAGTGTTTGATACTATCGAACAAATGCTCCGAGATAAACTAGTTGACTTCATTGTGGTTGACTCAATCCCTTCACTCATTCCAGTGCCGGAACTAGAGGCAGAAGTGAACAAGCCAACGATGGGTGGCCAAGCGCGACTAGTTGCTTCAGGATTACGCCGACTCGTACCACTAGTATCGAAGAATGATACGGTGCTTATTTTCATCAACCAGCTACGGAAGAACATCATGGGTGGTACATTCGACCCATACACAAAACCGGGAGGTATGTCTTTGAGCTTCTACATCTCAGTGAGCATCAGACTCAGTAACATGGGTAAGCTCAAGAAGGGCGATGAGATTCTTGGTCAGCAAATCAGGTTTCAGATGAAGAAAAACAAGGTAGGCATGAACAACCACGAAGGGGAGATGAGGTTTATGTTTTCTGATGGCTTTCACTCAGAACTGAACATGGTTGAAGTAGCCACCAAAAAAGGCGTTATCCTGCGAGAGGGTAACACCTATATGTTTGGCGAGACTAAGCTCGGTATCGGTAAGGAGAAGGCTAACGCTGCACTCTCAGAGAATCCGCAAATGCTTGAGCAGGTGAAGACTCAATGTCAGCTATAGCTGTCTCCGTAGTAAGCAATGTCTTAGCAGTGGAAACACCGTTCTCGATTACACATCGAGTTACTTTTGTTGGGTCTACAATTCCTTCAGCCATCATGTCTTCTACATTCTTTCCAGTCAGTACGTTGAAGTTTCCAACTCCGTCACCGTCTTGAAGGATGAGGCCAGCGTTCGCTAGAATCTGTAGATATGGTTGACCAAGAGCATCGGCGATAACTGCTTCACCGGCAATCTTGTCATCTAGCACTTTGGCTAGGTCACGTAGAGTCGTTCCACCTCCCGGTACGATTCCTTCTTGCAGAGCAGCTCGACAAGCTCCAACAGCATCATCAATTTTCATTTTCAGATATGACTGCTCAGCTTCAGTACTCGCACCAACTTTGATACGTGCAATTCCACCAGCTAGTCGAGATAGTCGAAGCTCGAGTCCTTTAACTGGCCCATACTTCTCACCGTCTTCGGCTTTGATAGCATTACGGACTTCTTCAACTCGTTCAGCTACTTTGTCTTTGAAATCTTCCTTTCCAATAATGACAGTTTTCTTGTCGCTTACGATAACTTTTTCAGCGATACCAGATTGGTCAATCGTAATGTCTTTGATGTCCTTTCCAGTCGTAACTGCAATCGCACCAGTAACAGCAGCAATGTCTTCTAGTTCCTCGATACTTTCTGGTCGCTTCACTACTACAGTGTGAATCACGTTCTTCTCCTTGTTGGCTAGAAGTGTCTGTAGTAGCTCGCCTTCAACTTCAGTAGCGATTACTAGCACTGAACTGTAGCCACCACTCTTGAGAGACTGGAGACACTGCACAAAGTCAGCATTGAGGTTCATAGAACGGTCAGTGACGATGATTGCTGGGTTGTTGAGTACCGCTTCACCCTTATTGGTGTTAATCATGTATGGAGAAGTCCAGCCAGAATTGAAGGTGTAGCCATCAACGCTTTCTGCTCGGACATTTCCTCCCGGTGCTTCAAAGACATCGATTGCTCCATCAACTCCTACCTTGTCTACCAGCTCTGAAACCATCTTGGCAATCTCATCGTTTTCTACAGAGACTTGGGCTACTTGCTCGAGATTCTCAACCGGGATAGACAAAGCCTTTAATGCTTCGAGAATCTTCTTTGTACCAACCTCCATTTCGCGGCGCAAAACCATTGGATTGTAACCATTTCTTACTAGCTCAGCCCCTGCTTCAATCAGGTGATGGGCAAACACAATCGTTGAAGTAGTACCGTCACCAGCCATGAAGTTAGTCTCCTCAGCTGCTTGTTTGACTGATTCAGCTCCCAAATACTCGTATGGGTCTTCAGGAATGATTTCGCGGGCGATAGATACACCATCGTTGGTTACGATTGGCATACCGTACTTTTTATAAATAGCGTTTCGTCCTTTCGCTCCCATCGTTGGAGCTACGGCTCGGAATACTTGTTCAACTCCACTCATCAGTGCCTCTCGTGCTTCTTCTCCGTAAATTGCTTTTGTTTTTCTCATATTTATTATTATACTTTTAGGCTCTTAATTATAGCAGAAGAAAATGAACGAGTTTTGGCATCTGTTATATTCTTCCGCTGGCTCTTTAATAATCTCCCGACATTCACCGAGAAGTTCTCAACCATCACACGGCGGTCAGCTGTTCCGTCAGTACCGTGAACTGGCTTGAGGTTCTCACTCGTTGCTCCGGGCTTCGCTGCATACTTGGCATTAGATACAGCATCATACACTCGCATCACTCCCGGTGATTCGCTATTGAATCGCATCCGGGGGAGCATCATTGTAGTCGCATGATGTCTTGGTTCGTGGTTGATGGCGTACTGGTTGTAGCGCAAGTTGATTCCATAAGGCCGGAATGTATCAGCATCTGACTGATTGGTTGGTCGGCGCTTGATGGTATGGTCGAGTTCTCCAAAGTGGGCTACTGGCTTGTGCCAACCATTCACTTTCTCAATGAAATCGAGCTGTGGTTGGTTGTAGAAGCCATCTGTCTTGTTGGTGTTTGATAACCGAGCCAATTCGTTATTAATGTCTGCCATTGAAGCATTTGGGGTCAAATACGGCACATACCAGACTGAAGGCTTGTTGGTGTTCTCATACGCTTCAATCAAGTCAAAGGTTCTACCATTGAACTGCCAATATCCAATCACCGTCTTGTCCTGACGACCTCCCATGTCGAGACTGATGTAGAGAGGTCGATTCGGCACATACTCCAGTGGCACTACCTCCGCTTCTGTCACATTCGGGTAGTACTGAGACTTCGGAGACACAGAATAATCGATTTGAGCCTCACGCATGAGGTCAGGGTCATCCAAATCAATCGCTTTTTGCTGCAAATCTTCGTACCATTGTTGGTCTTTCCAAGGGTGGTCACGCCATGTTAGAGGCAGATATGTACCCTCTTTTTCGCATCGATTCTTGAAGTCTAGGGCTACTTTTGACTCCACAGTGGTCGAAACGTAGATTTTCATACGTGATACTGAGGTCAAAGCGCGGTTTACCTCCTTAAAGTGTTCAATGTAGAAGCACTCATCAAGAAATGTAGTCGAATACCGCCTAGAACGCCCCGCATTGGAGTTTGTAGAGCTTCCGATGATGGATGTACCAATATCCGGGTTCAAGAGCTTTAGCATCGAGTCTGTGGCCGTTCCCTTCGACCCTTTTGGCTTGAATCCGTCTGGTTTTATCCAAGAAGGCAACATATTGAGCTGCCAACGGATTTTACCGAAGATACAACCATCAGGATTGGCTGTTCCGTCATCTACTTCAGCCTCAGTACGTGAAAGCACGAAATCCGAGTAGTTTGGGTAGAAAAGCCACCTCCAAGTGAAGTAAGCCGTGATTAACCAAGTCAAACCCATACCTCGGGGCTTGTCAATGAGACAGTCAATGTCCAAGTGAGAGTCCTCGAACTCCCGAATCTTGTTCACAATGTTGATTTGGTACGGAAACATGAAGAAAGGCTTGGGTTGAGCATCATATTCAGTCAATTTCAAGAAACAGAAGTCCTCAATGAACTTCACCGGGTCATTTGCATAGATGTCGAGCAGTCTTTCAGCCCGAACCATCTCATTTTCGTGCATTTCCTGAAAATTCTTCATTCGCGCCCGCAATTTCGTCAGATACTCGTCTGAATTGTAGTACTCTTGGATTAAAGCGTGTCTCATATTAAGTTTTTCCAGCCATTTCGACCATCGCTGCTTCCAAATCTTCTCGCCCGGCTTGATTTAAGACCAATTGCTTGAAAACTTGGATATTTGGTCGATGACCGCCTTGTAATTTACTCATTGTTGTGGTCAAAGCGTTCGCGAGCTTGATTCGTTCCCCCGGAGACATCTTTTTGATGTCATCTTTGGTAATTCCAGTCATCAAATCGTTTGCCATCGCTGCCATTTTGAGCAAAGCCTTGTGATATTGAACTTCAGGTAGCGCGTACCTGCCCCCATCCATATTCGTACTCACAATCTCAGCTCCACTCTCAGTCTCTTTAACGGCAAAAGGCTCAGTGTATTTTCTGAGCATTTCATTTGCCTCCATCACGCCCTTCATCTCGTGAGTAATAGCGTGTGGATTTTCTTGGAGGTATTGTCCGATGGTAGCTGTAGTTGAAATCAATCTGTTCATAAAAGAACGTGTTGCATAATCATCTCCAGCAGCTTCGTATCGCCACATCCATTCTTCCCATCGTGGATTTTCTTTAGCTCGGCTTTGGAAAGCTCGAATTGACACATCTGTGACACTGAACTTCCCTTCAACAGTAAAGAAATGGACTAAGGAGAACCAATTCATAAATTTCAATTCATCCCACTGAGCAAAGTCAGTTTTTCTGAATCTTTTCCCTACCAAATCTTTATGTTTATTTTTTAGACCTTTTTTACTCATAGCGAAATAGTACCACATTACTACTTATCATCGTCAAGTTGATTTAGTGAAAACTGAGGTGGATTCTTCCACTTAGTCACATCTACTTCAACCGGGACTACTTCTTCATTGCAGCGACACTTCACTCCGAGCTTCCTGACTCGCTTAGCCGGGTCAATAAAGTGGTCAGAGTGCTTCTCAATCCAAATGTTGACGTACTTCTGCAAAAGAGGCAGTGTCTTGGCGTTTGTGTAGTCAAGTACGTTTCCTTTTTCGACATTGTGCTTCTCACACATGATTTGTAAGTTATCATCATCAAACTTGTGAGCATCTGGTAGACCAAGCATGTTCAGCAGTGCCTTTGGAATGATGTGGTCAACTGTCAGATTGAGTGTGGCTGAACACTTGGGGTGACAGCAGTGACCGCCGTGGCGTTTTAGTTTATTTTTTACAGTTTGTAGACTCATATCAGAAGGGTAATGTTTCTTTGTGTGGCAGGTCTTCTCTGGTCAGCCAAACTTCGTGATTTCCGTGGCAACAATCGAGCATAATGAATTTTATTTCCATCTCGCCGTCTGCATTTAATCGTTTCTTCCCGGTGTAGACCGCATGTTCCCCAAAGTGAGGGAAACTAGCTATCTCAACGTAGTAGCCCCCTACTTTACCGGCCATCGCTTAGCTTGTTTCATTTTTTGTTGGTTCAGACATCTCTAATAATCTTTTGTTGATTCGTTCAGACAGCTCCGCCTTCAATTCTTCTACACCCACTGCTTTGAGGGTTGAGTCACCATGCTGCCGAATCCATTCATCAGCCAGCTTGGTAGCAATCAGCTCCATCACATACGTCACTGTCTTTTTCTGCATATCAGGAGCAGACATTTTGGTGATGACTTCATCTGTTGTTAGGTTCTGTTGAAATTCGAGCATATTATTCTTTGTTATCTTCGATGGCTTTTTCCACCGCAGCGTTCCGCACAAAGTCACTGAAATCTTGGTGAGGCTCTAGTGCTTTCTCGACTTCATCAATCTCATGCTGATGCCAGCGGATGTTTTTTTGGACTTCTCTTTTCATACTAACGGAATCTGAAGGAGAGAGACTCGACCCGCTTCGCACCTCCCGGTGTGAGGAAATGTACGCTAGTCTTCTTCCAATTAATTCGTAAGAATGTGCCACCACCTGACTCAATCGATGCCTTAGCTCTTGCTTCGACTTCCTTTTTTCGCAGCTTTAGACCGCGCATTGGTTGTCTTTTTTGTTCCGGTGCTTTTCCGAACATTTGTTCGCGGATTTTTTGTGCTAGATTCATTTTGCATTTCAATTAATGAGTCGATTAAAAATTCTGGTACTTCAATCATGTGAACTTCAACTCCCATCTGACGAGGTACATTCTTCCCCCCTACTCGGTTTCGATTCATCGGGTGGTTCGGGCAGCTTGGCTTGTGGCTAGAGAACATTGCTGGGTTGGCTGGCTTTTCTCCAAGCACACCTGCTCCTCCAACCGATTCTCGACCAATTCCTTGCTCTCCTACTCCAGCAAACTTTCTAGGATTCATCCGAACATCTCGCGCCAAAGCTGATTCTCCTTTTATAATACTTAGCTCTTTCTCACGCTTTTCTAATCGTTTCTCAATCTCCAGTTTTGCTTCCGTCATACTTAGCTCAATCTTCCTTCGCTTCGTCATTTCTCGGTTGTCACCCCAAAGTGCAATTAAGATGAATCCTAGAAACCCAAACAATCCGATAACAACTCCTACTAATACTGATACTAATTCCATATTTATTTTATTACTGTATAACCTTCTTCAAATGCTTCGGCTGGTGAGAACGAGGCGTACCCATCCTTGTAGAGAACGATGTACCACCCTGCAACTGGGTCATGCTTCTTGATAATATCTTCCGGCACGTTCATCACTTCGGTCTTGCCGTTTACCTCGAGCGCTAGATTCCGAGTCATATTCCCGGGATTTAGCTCACCGATATCTTTAATCTTCGCTGCTCGTACTGTCTTGTGAGAACGGTACTCTGGTAGTTCAAATGGTGGTTGCATACTATTGTGAAGTTGATGTGCTAGTAACTCGACCTTCGACAAACTCTGAGCCTCCGTTGTACTGTACGATGAAAGCTTCCCCATCGACCAGACAACCAATCTCATCACTGTCTTCGTAGGTGAAAACTTCTCCATCACCTCGCCCGCAAGCGTACATCTTCAGAATCTGCTCATCAGTCCAATGCTTCCCTGCTTCATACACTGACCCAACTAGAAACCCTCCTCCCCAAACGAGTAGGATTCCTATAATCAGCATTGTAATTTGTATCTTCATATCTTAATTTTTATTTATAAATCTGTTCGAGACAGACCGGAGGGCGCTATGTACATATAGCGTGACTAGGGTGTACGCCCAGCGATACAGAAATGGGTTTTCAAGACCGCTTCCTGCACCCTCCGGCCTACACCGAACGTAGGCCACAACGTAGAGCCAGTGGGAGAAGTACATGTTCGTGAAACTTCCCCACTCCGTCCATTATATCATATCTCGCTATACATGTATATACAGAGGTGGGGGTAAAGAAAAGGAGGGGTACAATTTGTCCCCTCCCTAGCTAGTCTGTTCCTAGCAGTCAAGATTTAGTCACCCCCTTTCGATGTAAAAAGTACTCGATGAGACACTCGATGGTGTGGAAATGCAATCCCTTGTGCGTGTACTCACCACCGGCGGGTATCACCGCATGACAGCGAGCGCATCTCATCGTGGGTTGCAATACGGACAGCCGTACACGAATACTCTGTGGTGTGGGCATCCCCCGGTCATCACGTAGTCCGGCGAGTGCGGTTGTGGTTTCGGTATTTCCAAGTCCAGTGAAAATTGCTCGGCGTTACGAAACCTTTCATCAAGTGGTAAGAACGGTTGGTCATCCATGGTCTCCTCCTGTGGTTGAACGTCTACTTTTATTATACACGCTTCCAAGTCAATAAATGATAGTGCAGGTGCTGCGGCTGTGACTGACCAACCGGATAGTTCTGCATGATGCAGTCGTACTCACCACCTTCCTCAAACGCCGCATTAATCAGACCAAGCTCCTCTTTAGCAGCCTCACTTACTCCTTCATCAAAAGAGGCATGAGCTTTCAGCACGAGCATGTGGTGAACCTCAGCTACCGCATCATACGGATAGTTATTCTCAATCAACCGCCAATGAGTGAACTCAGTGATAACCGTCATCGCCTCTATCTCACACATAAAGCAATTGCCAGCCGGTCTTTGAGGCTCATGCTGGTAACGCTCCCAAGTAGCCGCACTCCGTAATTTTGTCGCCATATTCGATTTATTTTTCATGCCTCTATTTCTGCTTGCGTATAATCATCCTTCACATCCTCTATGAAAATCGGCACTTCTAGCGCTGGAACAATAAACCCACCTTCCTCTGGGTGAACAAAAAAGCTCTCTAGCAAATTCAGCATCTGTAGCTTCTGCTCCTTGGTGAGCATAATCTGAGCATACGAATTAGACATCGGCTCGGTCTCCATCAAAGCGATTACCCGCAAATCATTGAAGCTCTCCTCGTAGGGTGACTTAATCATACATCAAATTTTATTTCCACCTTCACCGGCCTAATATCGCCGAGCTTTATGATACTCGGAAACCCTTTGAAGATTCGATTAATCTCTGCCTGACACTCTTTGCGCGTCCGAAAGAACCGCCAATCGCTCGGCTGATGCAAACTGTTGTAGATAGTCCAAACAGAGTGTTCCATACTACCCTTCGCAACTTACACAAGTATTATCACCCGGCCCACGATGCACCCGAGGTTTCGCTGGCGCACTCTCACCCGACACATCCGGCAGGTCGAAATCCGGCACATCTTTTTTATGGGCAGAACTAGGACAGTCAGGCCGACAGACCAACTTCCCATCAACCCAATCCCCAATATGTTTCAAGTCTTCAATCTCTTTTATCATACCCCAATTCTACCATAAGTTAAACTCTACCTACGGAAATCCCGCACTGTTTTTTTAACTAAGCCCGAATCTAAGTAAGAAAAAGCGATACCTAGTTTCCGCACATCTTCGCGTGAAGCCAACTAGAAGAAGCAGTGAATACAACGCTCGATGACTGGACGATATTATGAGATGTATACCACCTTTCGCGAGCGAACAGCTTCTGGCGCTACCTTTCTACCTATAGATACAGGGAAACAGTGATTCCAAGATACCCTTATTTTAAGCCATATAAAGTTTTTTTCTACCGTAGGGGAAAGTTTTCTAGGTGCGCTCTGCTATACAGTTTTTCATTTTGGTCATATAGCACCGGGTGGTTAAGCGAAGGAAAGCCAAGAAAACCCCAACGATGGTGTTGGTTTGTAAGGGTTTTTTACAATTTTCGTTACAATTTGCGTGTGTGTGTGGGTATTTATATATATATTTTTGTGTGTACCTACTACTGCCACCCCTAAACGGTAAACTATAGGCTACTAGCTGCATTAATGCCTCCAGTAAAGCAATAAAAGCAAGGCAAACAAGGGCGACAAGGGACAAAATAGCCTTGTTTATAAGGGCTCGAGCGTGTATTTATGGTATAAAGCGGGGACTCGTAACCACAAGGAGAGAACAAAGCTACAATGATTATGTTTCTACACTTGTATTAATGAATATATAAATAAGATTGTTTATAAATGTATCTAGCGCGCGGGCTGGGGTTATAGCTTTATATTGCGGGGCGAAACTATCAACGGCTATTCTATACACTAGGGTTATATATTCTTTTATGTATGTTCAGAGCGCGGGCCTCCCCGATTAATACAGTTATTTATAAGGCTATTTATATCTATTATAGGCGATAGGCGCAACGGGTATATTTTCGGTATTTAGCGCGCGCGATTCGGGTATATTTGGGTATATATTAAAAAGTATTTTTCCCGATTTTCGCGGCGAAATATAAGCAGCTTGACAGCGTAGCATTGTTGTATAGCAATGTTATATAGTGTGTATAAGTGTTGCATTATTATTGTGGCTATGATACTATAGAGGAAGTAGAGAAGTAAAGGCAAAATATAAAAATAAAAATATTAAAATATGTCAACGATTACACCATATAACAAAACTACGGGACTAGAATACCAAGGGTACAACGTAATTTTTTTACGCATGGCGGGCTTTAAGTCACCCGAGTGGGCTACATTCTTACAGTGGAGGCAAGCGGGCTATAAAGTAAAAAGAGGTAGCAAGGGGACACACGCGCGAACATTCGTAACAGTAGACAAGAAAAAGAAAACAGATTCAGGAATAGCACCGCGCCATTTTGTACTTTTCAACATTGAACAAGTGGAACTTTTACCAGTAGACAAAGCACCCGAGGCGCTAGACAATAATTGCCTAGATAATAAATACTAGAGGCGTAGCAAGTGGCAGGGCTGGAACTTTTCAAGCCTTGCAACGTGCCACGGCACAAAATTAAAAATAAAAATATAAACTATATGCAAAAAACAAAAGTAGAAAATATCCAAAATAATAGCGGGCGTGCTGTTGTGAACCAATTTGTGATTTATACACCCGAGGGGCGCTATTTTCAAAGCTATGCGAGTGTTATCGCATTTGTACCATTTGGAGGCGGGCAGATTCTGATTGATTCGCAAAAGTGGGAATATTCAACGACTACAGGAAAATACCGCAATATTTTTCTAGGCGAAACCAAGGCCGAGACTACTAAAAAATTAAACGAGGGCATTTATAAATTCGCGGAATTAAACTAATTATATGGAAGGCTACAAAACTATAAAAAACGGCTTTTCTATTATTGTAGAGCCATGGAGCAATAAAATTACAGTCAAGGACTTAAACACAGGACATAGCACTATAAAAGTATTGAGTGACCATGTAACGGCGATATTACTAGCTAAAAAATTATAGATATGATTGAACTATATATAACAGGCGATGGGCTAATGTTTTGGAGCGAGGCCGAGGCGCTGGAGCATTGCGAGGAAATACGCGACACTATGGGCGAGTTTATCGCGTGCGAGTGCTTGAGCCAACCCGACATTGCAAAGAGCTGGAACGAGCGCGAGGAGGCTAAAAATGCAAGCCTATGAGCTTAAAGGACGGCTACACGTACTACGTGTATATGGTGGATGCTGGAGGCGTAGCAGTGACATTGCTATATTCTACCCCGAACTACTATGACGCGGAACGATTCGATAGACAAACGAGAATAAAAGACCATAGCACCGTATTGACGGCGACAACCTACGAGGCGGGCGAGCAATTACTTAAAAATATAAAATAGCACTATGGATGAATTAAAGCAGGAGCTGGAGGCATTACAGGCGCGAGCCTATGAGCTGGAGAACAACGAGAACGATGACGAGTACAACGACCATCTAAATGAAACCGCTGGAGATGTTGAGATTCTAGGCATGACGTACCAACCCGCGCGAGTACTGGAGGAGGTAGACCCCACGGCCTACCGATGCGGGCATACTGATTATAATGACGCGCTACTTTCTGAAGTGAATGACGAAATTGATGCAAAGCAGGAAGAAATTGATAATTTTAACGACTAAATATGCAAACACTAGAACAACAAGCGCGAGCCGAGATGCGCGCACGAAAGACTAGACCATACAAGCAAGCGCAACGGCGCGAGCTGGTGATTGAAATTATAAGCGGGATTGCTTGCATGATTCTAGGCATAATAGTGCTATTTGGATTCATGCTGGTATTACCTGATTAATATATAACTATGGCTAAATATTGTAAGTTTGAAGAATGTGCAGCGAGTAGTATGCAACGATTTAACAACGATACATGCGATAACTGTTGGGAGAAAATACAGGCGAAACTAGAATATTTTCGCGGCGAAATTGAGGCCGAGCGTATAAGTTACGGCGAGATTGCCGAGCTACAGGAACTAGCCGAGCATATTGAGGCGGGCGATGTATTGCTACTGGAGTGGGCAGGAGTACCAGAACATGAGGCCGAGGAGATGCCACTATTTGAAGGAACGCGGGAAGCACTTGATAAATTAACTATACGATAATATGGAAACTATTGAAACAACACAATACAAGGGACTGACTGTAAAAATTCACCCCGACTATGACGGCGGGCGAGATTTTAGTGAGGACTTTACCAACCCCGAACCGTTTCATACCTACGGCAAGTGGAACGGCTACAATTTGTTTGAAACTGAAGGCAGAGGCGATGAGTTTATGGCGCACGTACTGGAGCAGTACCACAATGAGATTGCAGAAAAATACAAGTCACTAGCTGAGAGTCACTACCTTGAGGATTATGACCAAGGCTATGATGACATGATTACAATGGAGCGAGCCGAGGAGCTAGTGCAAAAATGGATGGATGCCGAGCTGATAATGATGCCGATTTATGTATATGAACACGGCGGGATTACTATGCGAACCAGCGGATTTTCATGCCAATGGGATAGCGGGCAAGCTGGATTCATCTACATAAGCAAGGCCGAGGCGCGCAAAATGTGGGGCAAGGCTATGAGTAAGAAGCAAGTGCAATGGATTGATGAGCGTATGACCGAGCGTGTGGCGTATCTAGCTGCTATTTGTGAAGGCAGTATCTACGGCTACAGTATCGAGGATGAAGAAGGCGATGTACTGGATTCATGTTGGGGATTTGTCGAGACTGAGTACCCGATTGAAAAGACTGAAGTCTATATGGAGGCGATGAGCAGTGCAAGGTACTACTACAAGACACGGCTGGAGCGACACATTGCCAAGAAAAAAGCCGAAATTATTAACCGCGTGCCAGTATTGCTACGCACAACATTTTCACTTGTATGACCACAATCTATAGCATTGATGCCGACAGGCAGGAACGCTACGACACGGTAGCACCCGAGAATGTAGCCAAGACCATAAAGATATTGAAGAACAAGGGACAGCTGAAGGTACGAGTTATACCCGAGATGCCACAGTTTGAAGGGACGTTTGAAGCACTTGATAAATTAAAAATATAACTATGGATTACAGACTTGAGCAGGAAGTAGTAGCACTTATAAAGCTGGAAGATGAACAGCAAGACTTTTTGGAGCTGGATGTACTTGAGAACGGCGTGATTCTAGGCGAGTCAATCATGTTTGAAAAAGGTAAATTGCGTATGCTGGGTATTGGAACGATGAACGGCGAAGAATGGTTTGACCGTGGGGACATTAAAGAAATACCTGAAGATTTTTTCGAGAGTTTCGAGCTGTACGTGTACTTTGCCAAGAGTAGCGAGAACGCGCCAGTACCGTGGGAGGCAAGTACGCTGAAGTACCGAGTGACTGGAGTGAGTGAAGCTGTTGATATTGACCGATTCATTGAAAAAAAATGATGCGGAAGGATGCGACTGGAAAATTCACTACAGGAAATAATAGCGGGAGGCAATTCAACAGCGAGATGCTGAAAGGCAACCAGTACGCGAAAGGCAACCCCGCGAACCGAACGAGTTTTGACGGTACACAAGTGATGGAGAAGCATCCTTGCTGGAAGGGAGGGATGCAGAAGCATAAAGACGGCTACTACATACAGTACGCCCCTAAGAAGCGCATGAAGCACGCCCGCTGGGTATATATGCAAGCCTATGGTGAAGTACCCGCTGGACACGTTATATACCACCTTGACGGCGATGTGTACAACGATGATGTGAAGAACCTTGAGGCGATTACTCGAGCTGAACTTATAAAACTAAATAATAAATAATTATGGAAATAGTACACATTGAAGTACTGAAGATGGATAATGGAGAATTTTTGAGCAATGGCGAGAGTCTAGGATTCGATAAAGACGGCAAGCGATTCAAGATTGTGAAGCGATTCGATGCACTTAACGGCGAAGAAATAACAGAATAATTATGTACAAAAAAGAACACCTATTAGTAGCCAAGATTGCGAGCAAGAACAGCTTAAAGAAGGAGCTAAATTGTATCGCGTACCGAGGCGACAAGGTAGTAGCTACCGATTCGTTTCGGATGATGGAAGTGCCGGTCGAGGATGGTGTAGCACTTGAGAAGCCAGACTTGAGGATTGCCAGCAGTGCCAAGATGCCCGCGGGCTACCTGATGGTCGATGAACCGCTAGGTTTGGAGCTGAAGGATGCCGACAAGTACCCCGACACTGATGTAGTAATGAAAAGCAGTGCTGAAGGTGAGTTTGTCACATTTAACGTGAACGGCAAGCTATTCGGAGAGTTGCTGATGCAGATGGCGAAGCTGAACAATTTTGGGCAGGTAACAGTGAAAGTGCCAACGTCACCCGGAAAAGCGATTATGTTGGAAGCACCGTACCGAGATATGAAAGCAAAAGGATTAATGATGCCGATGAACAAGTAATTTTCGCAGCGAAATATGAAATTCAAAATACATTACACAATACAGGGGGTTGAAGATGAAATTATTGTCACAGGTGACACTATCGAGGATATTAAGAAACGAGCTGATGAAGAAATGACTCGCCGTGGAGTAGACCAATCAACTTGTTGGAGTGAAGAATTATGAGCAAAAAGAAAAGAAACGTAATCGACGCGCCAAAAGTAACGAAGTTCCTACTGGAGGCGTACGGAATACGAAGCAAAGAAGTGAACGAGTACCACCTGAAGCTATACCACGATGAGTATGAAGGCTGGTTTGACTGGTATCACACGACTGGAACGCTGGTAGCGAACCGAGCTGGAGGCACGAGCAAAATGGGGAAGATTAAAAACGATGAGGAAGTGGCACTAATAATAAACAAACATATTTATGGAGAAAGAATTATATCTTGAGTTTACTAATGAAGGTGAGATTGATGTGAACGCACTTCGATTACTTGGAGCGAGTACTAAAGAAACTGATGCAAGCAAAATTGGATTCTGGGGTACTGGCCTGAAGTATGCGATAGCGGTACTGCTACGCGAGGATGTGGAAGTGAAAGTATTCAGCGGTAAAAAGGAAATTAAAATTGGCAAGCGTAAAACCAAAATGAGGAACGAGACCTTCGAGGTGATGACTGTGAACGGTACACCCACAAGTGTGACCACCAGAATGGGGAAGGATTGGGAGCTATGGTATGCAGTGCGCGAACTGTACGCCAACATGAAAGATGAGGGTAGAGACACGATTGGAGTGAAGGATAAAGCTGAAGGCAAGGCGGGCGAGACTAGGATTTTTGTCGAGTTTAATGCTGAATTGAAAGACGTATTCGATAACCTACCTAAATACTTTTGTTTCAGTAGAGAAGTGAAGTACGAGTTTGCGCTGGATAAAGTATTCACCCGCTACAGTAAAAAGAAAGGGATTATCTACCGGCGAGGATTCGCAGTTGGAAGCATGGAAAATATGCTATTCGACTACGATTTGCACGACATTGATATTAATGAAACCCGAACAATTAAGTCTTCATACAACTTGCCACAGCACCTTGGATTGGCTTTGAGGCGGTATGCACCACTGGAAGTGATACGGCGACTAGTGAACACAGCTTGCTATGAACGTGACCAGCTAGAATACGATTGGTCGGATGGAGCAGGATTCTGCGATAGCTGGCTAAACGCACTGCGGGGCATGGTGATTATCCCCCGCGAAGCTACTGGATTCTATGTCGATGACATGAGTGAAGCACATTTGATTTTGCCTTCAGGATTGTGTAAGGCACTGAACAAATTCTATGGTGACAGCTTGATTATTCGAGGCTTCAGCAACGGTAAGGAGAAGATTATGCAGAAGATTGAAATGAGTGAAGTTGAACGACAAGCAATTGATTCAGTGATTACTAAGATGGTGAAAGTATTCCCTGATGTTGGCAACATAAATTTATATGTAGCCAAAATGAAGTCAAACATACTAGGAACTGTAGATAAGGGAGGTATTGTGCTGAACCAGAACCTATTCAATATGGGCGAACACGAGCTGATGAAGACCATTATCGAGGAGTACATTCACATTAAAAGTGGATCGACAGACCGAACGCGCGAGTTTCAAGACTACGCAACCCACTGTATTGCAACCGCGATACAACGTGTGAGTAAATAGCATTGATTTATGTTCAGAGATATGTTATCATTGTTACCGAGTCATTATAAAAATAAACCAACCAACAACATGAAGCCAGATAAATTATTTAACGTGAGCCTGAAGATTGGATATGAAACCAAGCTAGGGATTGTGAAAGCAGAAGATATTGCCAGTGCGCTGGATTTTCTAGCCAGAGAATACCCGACTTGGCATGTAGATTCGATTGATGCGTCACCACGAACTATTCTATAAGATTATGAAACAACTAAACGAGGAACAAGTGAAGCAGATTCCAGCTATGAGAAATGAGGGTAAAACCGACCAAGAAATAGCTGATGAGTATGGTGTAGCACGCAATACGATTACTAGATGGGTAAAGAAGTTGCGAGAAGCCGGACACGAAATTAAAAGATTCCCACGAGGTGGGAGACCAAAGATGCAGTTATGAACCCTGACGACTACGATGAAGACGGAAATAACATTGTGCCTTGTCCTATATGTGGCGATACACGATGTCCAAGCAAAGAATATAATGGAAAATGCCCAGAAGAAGACGAATTTATTAAATGTCTTGAAGATAAAAAATAATTATGACAGAACAAACAGGAGTACCATTGCCAGAACACCAACCAGATGTAGTTGAAGCAGACACTGGATGGTCATTTTCCAAGATTTGGAACGACTCTATCGAGAAGCCAGATGACCGTGAGTACGAAGCGCGTGACTATATGTGGGCGAGTGAGCTAGGGAAGCTGTACACCGATGTGTACCTGAAGATGCAAGGCACGAAGCAGACCAACCCACCAAACGCACGTTCATTCCGTAAGTTTGAGGCCGGTAACTTGTGGGAGTGGCTAGTGATGATGATTCTACGGCGAAGCGGGCTACTGATTGAAGACCAACGGCGTATCAAAGTAGGCTACCCCGGATTGATTGAGGTAAGTGGCAAGATGGACTTCTACGCTGGAGGTACACCCGACTACGATAAAGCAGCTGAAGATATTGCTGGACTGTACCTACCACCAAAGACCGAGCAAATGATGAAGAATGTGATTGAGCATCTACGAAAATCATACCCTGATGGACTTGAACCAAAGGCACTAGAGATTAAGTCAGTATCGTCATTTATGATGAACGCGCTGGAGATTACTAAGAAGCCACTAGCGATTCATGCACTACAGGCGTACCACTACACCAAGGATGAGATTATTGACCGAGCTGATGTGGTGTATATCTGTCGAGATGATTGTCGCATGATGGAGTTTCCTATCTTTGCGGGCAACCCTGAGTACGAGAAAATGTATGTTGACTACGTGACACAAATGACCGAGTACTACAAGGCTGGAGTGATGCCACCAAAAGCTGAGCCGATTGTGTTTGATGAATCAGCTGGTAAATTCCAACCGAACCGGCAGATTGGATGGTCGCCATACCTCACACTAGTGTACGAGCTGGAAGACCAAATGGAGTTTGATGAGAAGTACGGTAAAATTCCAGCTGGATGGAACGCGGTGCTGAAGCGTATCAAAGAGGAGAAGAAAATGACACCGCTAAACCTGACACGTATTGAGGAGATGAAAGAGTGGGGATTCGATGCCCACAAGTGTGCTGAGATGTATATTCTACCCAAAGCAGATGATGAAGCTGAGGACAAAGACTAGTATAATTTACCAACTATTAATTAAGCAAAATATATGAACCTAAAAGACCAGATGAACCAAGGCGCTAAAGAATACGGTGCTGAAGGTGGAGGACAATTCCAATTTAGTAAGTCCGGCAAGTACTCACTGCGCATCCTATGCCAGCCGATTGCGATTGCTACCCACTTTTTTGGGCAGGGCAACCCATCACACGTATGTGTCGGTAAAGAAAAAGGCTGTCCGTTTCACACCAGTGACCATAAAAAGCCGTCAGTAAAATTCATCACCTACGTGATTGACCGGCAAGATGAAGACAAGGTGAAAATTGCTGAGATACCGTGGGCAGTGATTAGTGAAGTAGCCGACTTCCAAGTTGAACCTGAGTATGCTTTTGAGGAGTACCCGATTCCATACGACATTCTTGTAACAGTAGACAAAGCGGCTTCGCCAGCTGACATCTACAAAACTATGGCTGCACGAAGCAATAGTGAAGTACCAGCTGAAAAGATTGCTGAGCTTGAGGAAAGAATGAAAGAAAAGACACCTGAAAAGTACGTGGAGCAACGTAAATCTAAGCAGGTCGAAAAGATGGAGTTAGAAAAGCAGTATGATGGTGATGCACAACAGCAAGAAGCACCTGATTACCCTGAAGGGCCGGAAGGCGAACCAAATATCTAGTATGCTGACCGCAACAAAACAGTGTAAGGATTGCTGTGGCGACGGCTACCACCTACACGATAGCTGTGACCATCGAGGCGAGCATGTGCAAGACGAGTGGCCATGCGAAACTTGTGATGGAAGCGGAGAAGCATAGTGTATAATGGAAGGGATTGTTCTTTCCAACTAAATAAGTGTTCATAAAACACCATCCACAAATAGGAAGACCGCCAGCAATGGCGGTTTTTCTATAGTCCAGCAGCGATAACGTCATCTACTGAAGTGGCTAGGATGTATTGGTAGCCGTGTCGCTCCACATCTTCTTGAAATTCCTTTTGAGCTTTCGATTGCACTCCCTTTGTGGTCTTACATTCTACAAAAACAACTGTGGCATGTGCGAGAACGATAATGTCCGAGACTCCCTTGATGCACCACTTGGGAGGTTTGCGGTGTATCTGATTTTTCGCATCCCAGACTCCGACAGTATTTTGTCGCCAGAAAAAGTATTGTGGTTTGTATTCCAGCCACTGGCAGATTGAGCTAACTACATCATTTTCAGATTCCTTCATTATCTTTATTATACACAATCGAGTTTCCGTGTTTATCGCAGATATTTTTATCTATAATCCCTTGACTCCAATACTCACGCAATTTGCGGGGCGAAAATACACCAAAGTATCGATTGAGCATGGTTCTACGCTGAAGGTAATTCATCACTCGGCTATATTTTTTCAAGTCTTCAGTATCAGCCCGGTTGAGCATAGCCCAATCAAGTAACCGGCGCACTTTTATATTGCGAACCATTTCGTGATGCTTGGGACATAGTGGCAAGATGCACCAAGCCTCATTGAGTGCCTTGCGAGCAAACTCGAAGTTGTGGTGAAATTGTTTATGTTCACTACCACATAGACAGCACTGGTGCATGAAGTCATCTGCAAGAAGTTCTTTACGCAACTCATCTGACATTCGCTCAGCCATACTAAGTGTCGTTATAGATTTTTTCCCGCTTGGCGCATTTGCTACATTGCCGGATGTGAATTTCGTGCCATTCGTGCATACACTCACCATTTTTAGCTTCACGTAGCGCTTCACGAGCATCATCACGTTTGAGTACCGAGTAATCTTTGATAATTTGTACCACTTCCTCTTTTGATTTCTCACCGACAAGCTCACGGATTTCGTACAAGGTAGACCAGTTGGTTTCTACTAAGAGCTGTTCATCAATCTGGTATTTATCCACGTACAATCGATGCACAGCAATCAACTTTGAAGCAGTTGCATCAGTAATTCTCATCTCAGCAAGGTACTCAGAAAATGAACTCCATTGCTCCTTCCACATCTCCTCCAATTTGATTCTGGCTAGTCTTTCAGCTAGGACAATGAAGCCCGACTCCAAACCCTTTTTAAGATTAATTGTTTCCTGACAATAATCTGTTGGTGTTATTTCATTCATTGTTATTTTTATTACCGCACATAAACATGAAATTGCGATTCACAAATTCAGTTATGCCTATTTCTTTTAGTTTATCATAGCCAGTACCTTCAGCCAGCCAGTTTTCTGCTGATAGCACGTTGGTATTTTCGAGCGTATGCACTGGTTCGTTCAGCCAGTCTGCATACCCTTCCCTATCAACTTTTTTCATACCAGCCTGTTCGTATGCTTGCTTGAAGGAAACTCCATCTTTTCTGAGCCTCTCAAACTCAAGATACTTTTTGTCTGCTCTATCTCGAGCCTCTGATTTTAGCTCATTGAGTTTTTTACAAACCATCTGAGGAATCACCACCCCCAATTTGGCATTTACATAGTCACACTCCATCTGGTGAATATTAATCTCCATCTCCATCCACTCATCAAGCAATTTTATTGATTCTCGTTTCTGCTCATCAGTGTTTGACTCCATAGTTTCCATTAGTGAAGACCATTTATCGTACACTTCTTGGTACTCCTCCTTCATAGCAGAACGAAAATCGTAAAAATCAGAAGTCATCTGGGTCAGTGCTGTAAGCATTACCCTCCTCTTTCAAATAGTGCTTGTCGTGGAACATGAAGAATGAACCGGGAGTACCGACTCGGCGATTCTTCACCACTCGAACCTTCGCTTTGATGTCGTCTTTTTCTAGCACCTTCCGGCGAGTGTTCTTGAGGTCATCATCATTTGGAACTCGCCAAACCATTACGATAGTGTCAGCCAAACGCTGCACCAAACCTGAATCTCGAATATCTTCTTTTCGCGGCTCTCGACTCGAACCTGAAGGGTCATCCTTGGTGTGGGCAATCAGACAAATAGCAATATCGTGCATCACTGCGATGTTTTTGATTTTTGCCATCAAGTCTCCAATTTCCCATGACAAGTTTGAGTTCTTCTGCATCACTGCCATTGAGAATATCTGCTGAAGGTGGTCGATGAAGACAACCTTACAATCGAATTTCACCTTGGCCTCAACAATACGCTCCTCAATCCATTCTACTACTGGGTCTTGATTCTCATTCGGCAAATAGAAAAGTGGAAGCTCATCACTTCGAGCCGTCATTTTCTTGATGAACTGCCGTGGAGTAACCTCGAGTGTGAACCAAGCTGTCTTGAAGCCCTTGCGAGCCATGTTCTGAGTGATTGACATAGTGAGTGTCGTCTTACCCTCACCTGAAGGGCCAGAAAATAGCCACACTTCACCAGCTTCAATACCGCCCTCGTGCATCTCATCGAGTGACTTCACCCCGGTTGGAATGATGAAGCTGGAGTCTTCAGTCTCCTTGAGTTGTTCAGCCAAGTCGATACTGGAAACCATACGGTCATCACCTTCGTACTCAGACAGTTTTTTCTCAGCCTCAAAAAGCTCCTTGCCTCTGAGTTGACCAATAAACTTTTTCTCAGCCATAATTATTTACTTAACTCCTTATAATGTTTCTTTCCGCACCTCCTCCAGCAAAGGCAGACAAGCGTCTACTCCTTCGTTGAAATCCCTACACCCACAAATAGCTGGGTACTGTTCTCCACAACCTCCACAACCAGTAAAGTGGGGGTCGTC
>Ga0306901_1000196_pt1 | contig 30058 bp, 38 predicted proteins | sample AntRauMFilla3767_FD_190431 | JGI IMG/M metagenome (GOLD analysis project Ga0306901, IMG submission 190431) | Saline lake microbial communities from Rauer Islands, Antarctica - Metagenome Filla 3 #767 (v2) (version 2) | ecosystem: Environmental > Aquatic > Non-marine Saline and Alkaline > Saline ... | reverse complement strand
CGCCGGCGGGGTGTTGCCTACCCGCCGGCGTCTATTCAATAAATCGCGGTTGTGCTCGCGCGAGGAGGCGGTCGGGCACGGCGACACGCGCACACACTACGCGGTCGAAGGTGTCGGGGTTTGCGCGAATCGAGGCTAGTGCCGATCACCGCCGGCGCGGGTACGTGGTTGAGGTCGAGCAGTTGGTCGAGCGTGCGAGCCGGCGGCTTGTCGAGTTCCCTGATAAGGGCGTCCATTTGCTCGACGGTTCGCGCGAGTCGACGCATAGCTCGACGGACCTCGTCGATCGAGTCGCCGGCACGTATGAACGCGAGCACGATGTCGCGGTTTACCGGGTCGCATAGATGTTCGACCAGTCCGATCACGCCGTGACCTTCACGAACGGGTACTCGCCTTTGACCATGATGTTGAGATATTTGCCGTGCGACGGCGCACCGGCAAAGCCCTCGGCGACATCGGGCGGAACCCCGAAATAGACGTACACGGCGGCGCCCTTGAACTGCACGAAAAAGCGGCGCGAGTCCTCGTCGTAGTCAAAGCCGTCGATGTTCGAGGACTTGACGCCGGTGAGCGTCGCCGGCGCCTCGACGGGCTTGATGCCGCAAATCGCCTCGAGGTCGCGTTGCGCCTGGTCGGTCACGGCGAGCAACGCGTCGGTGTCGGGCGCGACGCGGGCGAACAGACGCTCGACGCCGGTCGCCTCGCCGTCCTCGGCGGGCATGGTGTAAATGTCGATCTTGGTGCGTCGCGCGATTTTCGCGAGGCGGTCGCGGGCGTGAGCGAGCAGAAGTTCGGCGTGGTCTTGCGCGCCGTACTTTGAGAAATCCGCCGGCGTTGCGACGTCGTCGACTTGCTGTTCGGTTGGTTCGGTCATCGGTGTACCTCGTGTGAGTAGTGCGGCCACTGCCGCGTTTAGTTGGTCGGCTCGTCGGGCTTGAACATATCGCGCCCGAACGTCGACGGGGTCGAGCCGAGATCCCGTATCTTGACAGTCAACGTGTTCACTACTTTGGGGTTGAGTTCGCGGATCTTGGCGATCCGGCGTTTGATGTTTTTGGCGAGATGTCGGTTCCAGCGTTGACGCTTGATCGCGTCGCACACGTCGCGCCAAACCGCTTTGGCGATCTCGACCGCGCGCTCGGTGTCCTCGTCGAGATCGTCGGGCTTGAGCGGGTCGTAGCCTTTGACCAGGTACTCGGGCGCGGGGAACTTGTCGGACGACCCGACCGCGAAACGTACGCCGTTGATCTCGCGTTCGTCGGCGCCGTCGGCGGGCTCGTCGCCCGGCTCGAGCGGGTACATGAGTTCGTCGGCGTGCTCGCCGCGGGTCGCCTCGTCGAGCGCCTTGATAGCGTTGAACTTGTCGTCGTTCATTGGAAACCTCTGCGAGTAGTTGAGTAAGAAAATAGCGGGGGCAAGAATCGAACTTGCTCGGCGACGCCTATCACATTTGACACCGGTTAAAGCATCCTCCCGCTTGACAGCTAACGCTCGTCAACCCAGGGCGGTGGTTCGTTCACCAAATCCTCGGGCGGGTTGTCGTTTAGTCGGGCGAGTGTCTGTCGAAAACAGCGGTTCACGAATTGTGTTTTTATTTGTCGAGCGGTCTTTTTGCTCATTTCGATGCCGAGCCAACCGTGTTCGCATTGCGCGACGATCTGCAAATCCCCGTTGAACCAACGCGATTCGACGCGTGTGATTCCGTCGAGATTTAGCACCGCATTGGTGAACGATCGATACGGTCCACTCACGGCTTGACCTCGTCGATCTTGACGCAGTCGATGCCGCCGCGCGAGTAGGTCACGCACACGAGCCCGCGTTCGGGAATCTCGAACACGTACGACGCGCCGCCGTGCAACACGTAACGCTCGTAAGGGACCTGCGTTCGGTAGTTGGCTTGTTGTGGAAAGCAACCCGACAGGGCGAGCAGGGCGAGCAGTGCAATCAGTAGACGTTTCATGTTCCGTTCCTCGGTTTGGTGAAATGACAAATACAGCTTACTCGTCGTCCTCGCGTATCCAAAGTTCCGCGCCGGTGTTCGGGCAGAACGCGACCATGTTGAACCCCGCCGGCACTTCCTTACCGTCGAGCGAGGCGGCAAACAGGTTGAGCTTGAACGCGCGCACGCGGTGGTTGTCCTCACACGCGATGCACTGGTCGACGTCGTAGGCGCCCAGCGGTTCCTCGTCGGGCTCGACGCACGCGAGCAGTCGTTCGCGCATAGCGATCAATTGCTCGACGAGCTCGGCAATCCGGGTGTGCTCACGCTCGACGAGACGCGGTTCGCACAACTCGCGCAGTTCCCCGCGCAACATGCGGATTCGTAGTTTCAGGCGGGCGCGTGATTCTCGTCGTCGGTTCATCGGTGTTCGTCCTCGTCGTCACAAATGCACCGGGCGAGCATTCGCCCGGTGCGTCTACCCTAGAACGGACCGTCCCAGGTGAACAAGTTGACCAGGCGTGTAGCAACCCCGCCGGCGCGCGTGTTCTCGACGCGCTCGTACAGCCGGTCGAGTTTAGCGACAAACCCGACCTTTGACACGAGCGCCTCGGGCGACTTGGCATTCAAGTATCGGCAACACGCGTCGACGGCGCCTTTGTAGCGGTCGACTTTGGCCTCGAGCGTTTCCGCGCGTGAGGTCGCGTTGTGCGCCCGGCGGGTCGCTTCCTCTGCCATACGGATCAACCGGCGCGCCGCCTCGTGCAACGTCTCGCCCGACTTGACCTCGAGCGAAAACCGGAGTTTGTGCAACTCGTCTCGCAACGACCGGTTGCTTTCGTACGTGTTCGACATTTCGCGCGTTTGATCTTTCCAGAACTGCGCGGCGTCTTTGTTGCGCTCGAACTTGTCGAGCATGTTGCCGACCGCGTTTGAGACGTCGCGCGGCTGGTTGTAGTCGTAGTCGTCACCGAGCAGGCGCTCGCCGATCGCGTCGAACTCGCGCTCGCGTTTGGCGAGCCGTTCGGCGAACTTGTCGTGCCCCTCGGCGCCGCGTCGAACGAGCGCGAGGTCGTACGCCTTGACCGCGTACTGTCGCTTATTCACGTCGGCGAAGATGATTGTCTGGTAGCCTAGATCGTCGGTGTTCATCGGTGCGTTCCTCGCTATGTAGGAATTACAGAAAAGCCCGCGACCGCCGGCCCTTGGTTCTGTCTTGGGGCAGAACTGGTTATCCGAGGTCGCGGGCGTGTATCGCAGCCGCTTAACGATCTGGCGTCAAATGCTGATCACGAGCCACACGAGGACAGCGACGGCGATCACGAGCCAAACCAGTTCAACCGCGCAACCGATGCCGTCCTCGCGGATCTCGACGGTCGGGCGCGGCACGTCGCTCGTCGGTCGTTTCACGTCGGGTACTCGGTGAACGACCAGGCTCCGATCGTCGATTGCGACGGGTCGTTGTGGTTGATGTTGTAGCAAGGGACCACCATACGGCGACCGGGCTCGGCGGCGACCCGGGCATGGTGCCGGGTCCGGTACGCTGGTCGCGTCGGGCTCGAGCCCAAACGCCCGAACGCTTGCCGCAAGTACATATTGAGTTTGCTCGTGCAGACCATCGTTTAGCCCTCGCTGTCTTGTGCGCGGATCACCGCGGCGTTTGCTTTGTTGTAGGCGTTACGCTTGCGCTCGTCTACCGGGCGCGCGCTGTCGCGTTTCCAAACGTCGTTGAACACGCGCGACCAGAGCGGCCAATACTCTCGGGCGACGTCGTTGCGCACCCGCGGCGGCGGCGCGTGCCGGTCGACGCTGTCGCCGCGGTCGAGGTCGCCAAATTGCACCGCGTGCCATGCGGCAGTTTCCGCCTGAATCGTGCGCTCGACCGGGCTGATTTGCTCGTCGTACAACTCGTCGAGCGCCGTGTTATACAACTCGATCCAGTGACGGCGCGCGAGGTCGGGCATATTGGCGACGTCCTCGGGCAAGGGCGGATCGTACTTGCCGAACTCCGTTTCGTAGTAGCGCAGTGAGTCGAGGCGCACGAGCCCGGCGAGGCGGTCGGCGTTGTCGGAGTCGGTGCGCCTGGTCGCCCTGCCGGTGTCGTCGTGCTCGACCTCGACCACGGTGCCCAGCGGGAACAACTCGCGCTCGCCGCCGCGTACCAGGTACACGCATTCGCAGTACCACTCGGGGAACTGTTCGGCGCCGGCGCGTTCCCAACCGTCGGGCAACTGCTCGCCGGGCTCGTGATACTCGAGCGTGAGATGCGGGATAAAGCCGTGATTCTGTTGCGGCAGTACGCCGGCGCGCTCGAGCCGGTTGTAGATCCGGGCGCGCGCCTCGTTTAGTCCGACGCCACCGACGATCAGAAGGCGCACAAGCGCGTTCGCGTTCGGGAACACCGCCGACCCGTTGACACCGAGCCGCATCGGGCGCGCATTTTCGGCAGCGTCGCCGACCGCCTTGCGCACGACCTCGTATTCCTCGTCGGTCGTCTCACCGAGGTACACGAGCGTAACGTGTAGGTCGCCGGGCTCGACGCCCTCGCCGGCGTGAGCGTGTGCCTTTTCGGCGAACGCGCGAGGCGGGTAGACGGCGACCATTGTCGAGCGGTCGTTGATGTCGTGCACGTCCTCGGCGGTTGCGTCGCGTCGACGATCGAGCGCGTCGCGTTCCTCGCGCAGTGCGTCGGCGACCATGCCGCCGCCGGCGCTCGCACCGGCTTGTTTCATAAGTGCCGCGCCTTGCTTCGCGTTGAACATCTCGACGACCTCGCGGATCGCCTGGTCGTCGGGCGCCGGCGCACCGATCTGTTCTGCCAACCAACGCACGAGTTGAGGCGTGAGCGGGATCGCGTTGTTCTGCAACAGGTTCGACACCTTGTACAGATCGACGGGCTTTGCCGCCTCGCCTTCGCCCGCGGGCTTGCTGCCGGCCTCGCCGCCGGCGCTCGCACCGGCGAGCGCGTCAAAGTCCTCGAACGACTCGCCGCCCTGTTTGTCCTCGTCCGGCTTTGCTTTGGTGATGTCCATCGACCACTCGGCGCCCTCGTACATTTGCGACGCGTCCGACGGGTCGAGAACACCGCGGTCGATAAGCGGTACGACCGCTTCCGACATCGTCTTGCGCGTCTGCGCTTCCTCGAGTTGGTTGGGTTCATCGAGCGGGTGAAACTTGACCGACAGGTCGTCGGGCAGTTTGCCGCCGGTCGGCGAGTTGCGCGCGAGCGACATATAGCGCAACAGCTTGACGAGGTTCGGTTCGTGATAGTCGGTTTGAATCGACGACACCTTGTCGTTGTAGTTGTCGCGCCCGGTCTCGTCGTTGTTCGAGAACCCTTGCGGCGACTGTCCGAAAATCAGCGACAAGGGCATATCGGTCGCGGCGGCAAGCATTTGCTGAAACACGCCGAATGCCTCGGTGATCCCCTTGAAGTCGATTTGTCGTAACTCGTAGTCCTCGAACTCCGCGTCGAGAACGATCGCGTGTATGAGCGACTTGGCGAGCATGATCGCCTCGAGCCGGTTCTTTAGCCGATCCTTTGACGGCTCGCCCTCGCTGTTGACGAGCAGTTTGTCGAACCCGGCGATTTTGAGAATGCCGAACTTGAACTCGTGCGTTGCGCTGGCGATCGACTGCACGCACGTCGACAGGTGTTTCAGTGCATCCCAGACCGCCTCGATCACCGGTTGCGCCCAGCCGTTGTATTGCTCGGTTCGCACCGGTCGCACCGGTCGACCCTCGTATCGCAAGATACGCGAGGCGTGCACCTTGCTCGGATTGATGATGCCGCCGCCGTACACCGGGCGCTTTGGCGTAAGGTCGTACATGCTCGGATAGCCGAAATCTTTGTGCTCGATATTGGTGTACGTCTCGCACGGCGTGAGTTCGGTAGCGTCGAACGCGTGGATCGCCTTGATGCCAAAGATTGCCGACTGGTCGACGGGCTCGTGTAGCGGGTTCGGGTCCTCGGTGACGACGAGCAGACCGGCGCCGCCGGTGAGGCGCGCGAGCCGGATTCCCTCGCGCAGTTTTTGCGAGACGTTCAGCCGGTCGAGTTCCTTCTTGAACGGGTCGGCGCGGTTGCGCCTGTTGTCCTGGTCGCCGATCGAGACGGTGAACCCGGCGCGAACGCTGTCGTGCGACGGGCGGTCGATAATCCTGCCGGCAACGCTGTCGTGCTCGTACAACTCGTCGATCCATTCCTGGTCGAGCCGGTCGCCGTACGAGACCTCGGTGTATTCGTTCCGGTCGTGCGACGTGCCGAGCCCGGACAGCGAGTTTCGGATCGAGTCGAACCGGTCCGGGTCGGCGGCGCCGATGCCCTGCAATTCGTTCGCAATCGCGTCGAGGCGTTGTTGCATACTGCGTTCATTAGACATCGTTTAGTTGTCCCATTGTGAGTGCCACCGTTCGAGTTCGCTTTCATCGTGATCGGGTACGAGCAAATAATCAATCGCCTGCTCGGTCGCGTCGGCCTGATCGTCGTTGACGCCGCCCGGCACTTTTTTGAGTTCGGGGATATAGTCGGTGTCGACCCAGCCGGCGTGTGGCAGATAGATGTTGCCCGCCTTGAAGTAGGGCGCGACGCCCTCGTACCGCGCCGCCTTGCACGACGATCCGGGGTCGCGACCGAACACGCCGGCGACCTTGTTCTTTATCGTCGGGATAAGGGCGCGACCGTCGGCTTTGTTCTCGACGATCTTCGCGGTCGCTTTGCGCCAAAGCGGCGCCTTTGACATCGCGACCATTTTCTCGAGCGTGTCCGGGAAATCCCATTTTGCGCGGACCTGGTCGATAAGGTACGCGCTCGCCGGTTCGTTGTACGGCTGGAACCAAAGTTGACCGACGGCGTACGACGAGTCGTCGCCCTTGCCGCCGGCGCGCAAATCCCAGGACTGTATCCACTTGCCTTGAAGCGTCGGCAGTTCCGCCCAGCGCTGTTGCATCCACGCTTCTTGAAAGATCACGCCGCCGTCGGGCATGGGGTCGTTCTGGTACAGCGACGCATAACCCTTCGGGCTGTTGGACTGAATCTTCTTGTACTCGCCGAGCGCGCGCTTGACGAGCTTTTCATCGCCGGGCTCGTGGCCGAAGTCGTACGACGCAAGTTCCTGCCGGGCCAGATGAATCGCGTCCTCGCTCGACATATCGCTGTCGGCGTCCTCGCTCGTGTACTCATAGAACTCGGGCCAGATTGGTTCCCCGATCTCGCGCGGGTCGAGTTCGTTTTCGTCCGACACCTTGACCGCCGGCAGGTCGATCTTTAGCCATTTGTCGGCGTGCTCGTGCTCGCGCTCGTGTCGCAGCAATTGCCCGGTCAAATCGTTCTCGTGCCACCTGGTCGCCATGACGATGATCGAGCCGGGTTCCTCGAGGCGCGAGTAAATGTCGTCGGTGTACCACTCCCAAAGCGTGCGCTGAAACGTCTCGCTGTCGGCTTGTTTCCGGTTTTTGACAGGGTCGTCAATGATGATGTAGTTGCCGCCGTGACCGGTGACGCCGACGTTGACGCCGACGGCGCGGTACGACCCGCGATAGCCGACGATCTCGAACTCGCCGGCGGTGCGCTTGTATTGGTGTTTCGCGTCGTTGACGACGTTTTTGCTGTTGAGCCTCGTTTCAGGAAATACGCGCCGGTAGGAGTGCGAATCCATGATGCGCTGCACGTCGCGCGACATCGACTCGGCGAGCGTCTGGTTATAGCTGCAACCGATGATCTCGGCGTTCGGGTTCCTGCCGAACAGGTACGCGGGCAACCGCCGCGACACGAGTTCCGACTTTCCCATACGCGGCGGCATGGTCACGATTAGCCGCCGGATCTCACCATTGGCGAACTTGTCGAGCGCCTTTGCAAGAAGGCGATGATGCCAGTTCGTGAAATAGTTGTGATGGGTGTACCGCGTAAACGACAGTAGATCGTTACGAGCGACCCGCCGCGCCTTTTCGTCGAGCGACGCAACGTATTTAGCCCTCGTCGTTCTGGCGACTGACATCGTCCTGCCCTGCGTCGTTTACGATTTCTTCTAACTGCGAAATGCGGCTGTCGAGTTCGGCGTCGTCCAAGTGCGCGAACAGTGACTCGCCGCCCGGTCCGGTGATCTCGTGCCGTCGGTCGACTCGCCCGCTCAACTCGAGCGCGACCGACGCGGGCTCGGTGACGCCGGCGCGGTCGAGCAGATTTTCCAGCGCCCGAAGTTGCGCGTGCGTGACCTTCTTGCCGTCGCCTTGCGCGAGGGCGGCGGCGATCAACGTGTCGACAGCGTCGTCGAGTTTCTCGACCAGGCGGTCGCGTGCCCGTTCCCTTGCGGTCTCACGTATCAGGCGTCGCTGTTCGTCCTCGTGCGCGTCGTAGTGCTCGACGCGCAACACCCAATCGTTCGACGACGACCACTCTTTGAACGAACTGCTCGGGTGTTCGCCTTTCAAGTCCCTTTCGTTCGCGTACACTTTCCACGCTTTGACCAGCGATCGCCCCTTGCCGAGGTTTAGGTAACAGGTGAATGCGTGCCATTGCGCGGCGGTCTCGTCGTCTCGTCGGTCCCAGGGGTTGCGTTCCTCGCTACTCATATTTGCGCACTACGAAAGGGGAATGGTTCGGGCTCGAGCAAAAGGGCGTGTCACGCGTTCATATTGGCGGTGCGCCGTTGCAAGGTCAAGAACGCGCAAAGCCCGCACCGGATAGGCGCGCTTCAGTCTTCGCCAAGTCTTCCAGCTCGCGAATAATGACGTGTTTCTTTCGCTTCGCTTCGCGGTCGTTTGGCTCGAGCGGATTGGGGTCGGTCTGGTAGCCGGGCTCGTCAAACCAGCGGTCGCCGTTGCGCTCGACCTCGATCATGCGAACGTTGTCGACGCAAAACACGAGGTCCTCGCCCTTGATCGCGACGTGGTTGTCGAACACGTCGACCTCGCACACCTTGACGATCGTTTGCTCGTCGGCGCCGAAGGTCTTGCCCTGGTCAGTGTTTGTCACGAGCAGACCAGGCGGAACGCGAACCCGGTCGCCCTGTTGCACGCACGACGCTTGAACGTGTCGAGGCTCGCCCCAGCGTCCGTAGCTCGAAAAGTCGGTCGGGTCGACGACCTCGGCGGGCGCGTTGCTGTCGACGAATATGCGGTCGTGTTTGGGCGTCGCGACGACGGTTGAGTGTGCGACGCGGTTGTGTGACACGACGCGAACGACCGTCGTGCTCGGGTCGTAGTCCTCGAGCTTGATGCGCGCGAACGTGCCGCCGGCGAGTCCGCCGATTGTGCGTTGTTTGGGTGTTTCGGTGTCCGACATCTCTGTACCTCGTGAAGTTGAGCCGGCGCCCTGGTCGAGCGCCGGCGGTTGGCTATCCGTTGAGCTTGCTGTCGACGTACGCGAGTTCGGCGGGCGGCAAGTAGTGGCGGCGCTTCCCCATCGCGGTCAACGTGTAGACGTAGCCGCCGGCGAGGTCGACACCGTCGACGCGTTGGTGTCCGCTCGAGCCGTACACGAGCAGTTCGCGCCCGTCGTGCCGGAAGCGGTAAACGGGGATTGTGCCGTGATTGCCTTTGATTCGCAGTACAACGGTGTTCATTTCGCGTTCCTCGCGTGTGCGGGTTGATGCCCGGCAGTCCGCCGGGCGGTTGGTCTAGTTTCTTTGTGCGCGGCGGGCGTCACCCTTCCGGGTCGTAGTGGCAACGCGTGAGACTGGGCAGTGTGACGCGGCGCCCTGGTCGTCTACTTGTTCGGCGCCCGGTTGATGAACCCGGCGAACACGTCCGCCCATTTTGACATCAGTTCGTTCGGCGCGGCGATGTCGTGCTCGACGACCGCAAGGGCGGCGCGTGCATCACCGTCGGCGAATGCTTGCAGGGCACCGGCGAACCGCTTGTACGTGAGGGCGATCGGCTCGTCGCCGATCTTGGCGAGCGAGGCGGCAGCGTCGCGGGTCTGTTCGGCAAGGTCGCCGGCTTTGCTGCGAATGCTCGCGACGCGTACCGCGTCGATACGGTCGCACCAACCGAGCATGATGTCGGTCGGCTTATGGATCGCGCTTTGGATCACGTCGATTGCAACGCCGTAGTTGCCCTCGAGGAACTCGTCGAGGGCGTTGGCGAACGTGAGCACACGGTTAGCGGCCTGGTTGTCGCCGACGAGTTCGAGGGCGACACCGGCTTTGCGGCAGTCATCGCGCAGTTCGTCGGCGTCGTGCTTGACCTGGTCGACGTCGATGTCGCGCACCGGCAGGGCGACCACGTTGTCGGGCGCCTCGCCTTTCCACGCGCCGAGCGTCGTCTTGTGTCCGCACTGCTCACACTCGACCGGGCAGTCGTTGCCGTCGTAGTCGATAAAGCCGGGCTCGCGATCGCCGCACTCCGGGCAGGTTGTGTTGTACGACGCCGGCGTCGTGTCGCCGTCCTGGTCGTTGCTGTCGGTCGTGTCCTCGACCGGCTCGTCGTCCTCGTCGGAGACGCTCGCAGCAATCCGGACCCACTCGCCGCCCTTTATTTTGTAGTCGAAAGCAATGCTCGTAAAAAAGTTGCAGTTGTAAAGGTCGGTGTGCAAGTCGCTGTCGACGTGTCGGTACTCGCCGAGCATCGACTCGATCTCGTCGATCACCGCTTGCGCGGCGTCGGTGAGTTCGGGCAGTTGGTGCAGCGAGGGCGGCACGTCGTTCGGGTTGCGTGTGATCGTCTTGACGCGCTCGGGGTTGTTGATGCCAAAGCCCTCGGGAACCTGCGTCACGGTCGCGTCAATCGACGAGCCGCCCGAAAAAGAGTCGGTGCGCACACTGACTTTCATGCCGACGGGGAAAACCTCGTCGTTCTCGTCTTTGATGCGCTTGCGGATTTGCTGGCGTACGCGCTTGGCGACTTCTTTGGTCTCGAGTGAGCGGTCGAATTTTTCGCCTTTCGTTTGGTTGCTCATTTTCGCGTTCCTCGCGGTTGGTTGGTAAGGGCTTTCCCGTCTGACAAGAACCAAGTTACGCGCGTCCGGTAGTGTTGTCAAGTGTTGCAAGGTGTTATTTTACACGACGGCGATCGAGACCTCGCGCGGCGCCTCGAATGCGACGTGTGCACCGTCTCGCGTGACCGGCTTGTCGTGCGACAGTCCGAAATAGCTGTACGGACCGTTCGGCACTTGCTCCGACGGGATACGCTCGCCGGCGTCGAGGTCATGCCAGAACATGAGATCGTCGAACGCGGCCAGGCAAAACCCGACCGTGACCTCGCGCGCTTCGCCGTTCTCAAGCGTGACCAGGAACCACGCGGTTTGCGTGCGCTCGTCGCCGCCGAGGAACTCGACGCGTTTGTCGCCGACGGTGACGGCGTCGCCTGTTGTCATACGCTTTACGAGTGCCACGGTGTTGACCTTTTGCGGGTGGGGTAGAAAAGCCCGACGCCGGATTTGAACCGGCAACCTACGCGTTACGAATGCGTTGCTCTGCCAATTGAGCTAGACGGGCGGCGCGTTGCTACTGGTCAACGCGCTCGAATGTGAGTCGGTACGTGCCGCCGGGCTGGAACTTGTCGGCGGCGGGATAGCCCGGCGCGATGTACATTTGCATCGTGCCCGACGGTGTCGCGTCGGTGAACTCCGACCAGTCGTCGCCGTCGTCGTCGGTGACGGCGCGCAACTTGACGGTGTGCGAGCCGCTTTCGTTCTCGGTCTTTTCAAAGCAAACGAACCGGGCTTCAACGGTGTTGGTGTTCTCGGGCATTGTGACCTCTGCTCGTGAGGGTTGGTAAAACAGTCGAGCCGGCGACCGATGTCGCCGGCGCTTATCAGGACGTCAAGTATTGCGCCCGGCGGCAGTGCCGTCAATCTCGTCGAGAATCGCGGCGAAGTCTCGGCACGCCTCGACGTAAGGGCGAATCGCTCGAGCCGCGGCAGCGTCGGCGCTGTCGTCCTCGTCGACCGTATCGTCGGACCGCTCGAACGCGGCGACGAACTCGCACGGTCCGCCGTCGGTGACATCGCCTCGCCACACGGTCGCCTCGAACACGGTGCCGCCGTACAGCGGTTCGATCGTGGCGGTGAATCGACAACGCGATTCGGCTTAGGGCGGCGGGTTGATCTCGGTCTCGTGCCCGTAGATGTCGAGCAACCAGTCGTCGGGCCAGTCGGTCGCCTTGCCCGCCGGCGTCTGTAGGTACTGCGCTTTGAACTGCTCGTCGTAGCGTTCGACCTCGAAACGCGCGTCGCACGAGTTGCAACGCGCCGTTTTTACGTCGACAGCGACGAGCGTGCCGAGCGTCGCTGTCGTTGCGCTCGTGTGCGCCGGCAGGTTCTCGAGACACTGCGGGCAACTGTAGTCGGTGATCGGCTTGCCTTTGCGTACGCTGATTCTATTCACGGTCCGTTCCTCGGTTCTGGTTGTAGTTAGCAACTTCTTTGGTGAGTCGGGCCAGTTCGCCCATTGCGGCGGCGAACCCTCGCACGGCGTCGGCGGCGAGCCGGCACCGCTTCGCCCATTTGATGCGACGCTCGAACCGGCGGCGGCGTCGACGGCGTTCGCGGATAGCTTCTTGCGCGCTGTCGAGCGATGCTTGTTCATTGGTTCGCATACAGTCCTCGGGTGTCGACGTCGCATTCGTTGACCAGGTAGCGGATCAACGGTCCGCTGCCGTGTCCGGCGGGCGCACCGGTTTTAAGATACTTTTTTGAGGTCGCGACAACAACTTGCAGGAACTCGGCCAGACCTTCCGCGCCGCCGACGACGTCGGCGACGAACCGTACGTCGTACTCGTTTGCCGCGCCGCGCGGGATCGGGTTGCCCGTCTCGACGTGCTCGCGTACCAGGGCGCACCACCTGGGGTTCGTGCAACCCTCGCGTTCCCAACGCCCCCAAATGACAGCGGTGACGCCGATCCGCTTTGCCATCTCGGCGATGATAACCTCGCCGGCGGGATACTTGCGATAATGCGGGTTGTTCTCGCGACGGGCGATCTCGGCGGGCGTAAGTGTCGCTTGTTTTCGCCACCAAACGACCTCGGCGGCGGACATCGGGCGCATATCGACCTCGAAAGTGCCAACCGGCTCGTACTCGTATTCGGCGTCGGAACCCATTTAGTACCGCAATTGCGCTCGAACATGATCTTCGATGCCCCAAACGCCGGGCCAACCGCGCGAGGGGTAAGGGGATCGCCCTTCGTGCACGGCTGGGCCAACCGGGTTAAGTAGTGAGCCGGGCACAATCCGGCAGGTCCTCACGCCTCGGCTGCGCTGTCCTCGTCGTCGTCCTCGTCGTCAAACAGGACGTAGTCGCCGGCGATGATCTGCGCGGCGGCGTCGAGTCGGGCGGCTTTGGTCGGCGGCACGCCGATCACGAGCAGACCGCCGAGCGTTTTGGCGATCTCGTTGTGATTGTACGGGTCGGAGAAATCCGCGAGGTCGTCGAGGTCCTCGACCGTCGGCTCGCGTTGCAGCCGGATCGGCTTGACCTCGTCGTCGGTCTCGACCTTCTTGGCGCTGTCGAGGTCGACGACGTTGTCGGGGTCGTCGTCGACATCGGTGCCAAGCAGGGCGCGCGACTTGCCCTCGAGTTGAGCCTGGTCGGCGCTGTCGACATCGCTGTCGGCGTCGCCGCCCTGGTCGAACGTGTGCTCGCCTTTGTCGTCGGCGTCGTACGCGTCGTCGGCGTCCTCGGGCTGTACGCCTCGCTCGAACAGATCGAGTTGTTTGGCGTATGCCTTTTCGACCGTATCCCATTGACGCTTGAGCGCCATAAGGTGCCGCTCGACCTCGCCGGTCGAGTCGACGCCGGTCTGGGCGACCTTGTCGCCGATGATGTCGCGCAGTTGAAGGATCATTTCCTCGACGTCGTCGCCACTTTCTTTGAGGCGGGACAACTCGAGGGCGCCTTTGTTGACTTTGTCCGGGCAGGTGTCGAGCACAAAGCGCATAATCGTCGCTTTTTTGTACCCTTTCAGGATTTCCCAGGCGTCGCTTGCGGAACTACTCATTGTCGTTGTCCCCGTTACGGGTTTGTGTGAGTTCGTCCAACGTCTCACGCTGGACCTCGGGCGGTGCAGCTTTCACGGCGCGGAACAATCGCACTTCTAGCAGAGACTCGGGGTAGACGTCATCGGGCACGAGCCCGACCGCGACGATCAACTCGTCGGCGTTCAACTCGAGCGCGTCGGCGAGGCGTTTGATCAACTCGATCGACGGGCGGTACTTGCCCTGTTCAAGTTGCGACATCGCGCCGCCGGTGATGTCGACCCGCCGGGCCAACTCACGTACACCGATATCGTTCTCGGTGCGCGACGCTCGTATAAATCTGCCGAATTGCTCGAAATCTGCCATTGCCTCGACTCGTTCCTCGATCGTTGGTCGCCCACTGTAACCAAAAAGCTAAACGCTTGTAAAGAGCGGGTCGGCGTACGGCTGTTCGATCGCCGTGACGCTCACGATCGAGAACGGTTTAGGCGCGCCCAAAATGCGGCGCGAGTAGATTTCGCCGACTTGCTTGTCGTCGCCCCATAGCGTGCCGTTGAGCCCGTCGAGGATCGCCTTCTGGACGTTGTCGAGGTCGCCGTATTTGTGGCTCGAGTGATGCGCGAGGATACGCACGCACAAGGTCGCGTCGTCGCCAAAGTGCGGCGCGCCTTGCTGTCGCGCGTAGTCCGCGACGCGCTTTTCGTACTCGATTGTTTTAGTCGGCGTGAACACGACGCCGTTGCCGCCCGCCGCGCGAGGTCGACCCTTCGGGTGTGGACGCTCGGGGATCTCAAACTCGAACGCGCGGTCGCTGCCGATCTCCGAAATCTTGACGGTCGAGTAACTGCGGGTCGCGCCGAGGATTCGACGGATGTGTGTTTGCGCGACTTGCTCGTCGTCGGGCCAGGCAACCCGGTTGAGCCCGTCGAGGATCGCCTTCTGGACGTTGTCGAGGTCGCCGTACACCTTGTTCGACCAATAGCTGTTGATCTCGACGGCGACGAGCCCGCTAAACGTCGGACAGCCGGCGAACGCGGCGTACTTGCCGACATTCTTTTCATACACGCGGGTTCGTTTTGGCGTGTACATACGAGCGCCGGGCGTCGCCGCCCTCGGTCGTTCTTTTGGAAAGGGCTTTTCAGGTATTCGGAACGTGTACGTGTACGACATTTAGACCTCGTTGCCCCAAACAGTCCAACCCGGACGTTCGCGGCGAGCAAATATTTCTAGATAGTTCGGGTGCGACGCTTGCTCGATCATCTCGTACGACGCGTCGGGCTTTGCCGAATGCTTGCCGACCGGCGCGTCGAACACCGTCTGGAACCGCTCGCGTACCGGCAGGTAGTCACCGCGGCGACAGAGCCACAAATGCTCGGTCGAGCCGTACGAGTATTGGCCGATCCCCTTGTGCACCTTGCCGGTCGTCGTGCGCTTGACCCAGGTGAATACGGTGATCGGACGAACGCCCAAACCCTCGGCGACCCGGTGCGCGTCGCCGTTGGTGATCGTTGTGTTCGTGACCCAAATCCAGACGTGCGCCGTATCGGCGAGGCGTTGCCAGTGCGGGCAATCCTGTTGAATGACGCGCACGACTTGCGCCGGGCTCAACAGATCATAGTGTGCGTTCGCGCCTTTGCCTTTGCCTTTGCCGCCGCCGCCCGCCTCGCAGTCCCAGGGCGGATCGATAACGACCGCTTGCACGTCGCGCGGCGGTCTGAACAGTACGGGTTGATCGTTCATCGGTGCGTTCCTCGCATATCGGGTTTAGGCGTAGGCTTTGGTTTTCCAGTCGGTGCCCTGGTCGCCCTTCGGTTTGGTCGTGTGGCGTGGTGCGTCACCGTACCAGGACGAAAACCGGCAGTATTCGAGTTGTTGCTTTAGCTCGATCGACGCGCCGGTGTAGCCGTGCCGGCTCAAGTCCTGATAAATCTCGGTGAATTCCTGCGATCGGCGGTCGTCGCTGTCGCGATAGTCACGGTGCACAATCAGGAAATGATTGCTGTCGTTGCCCGCCTGCGACAGTCCGCGAAGGTCGGAGAACCGCGGGCGTTTGCCGTGGTGCGCCCAGCGCTTTTCGGCTTCCTTATCGAACTGCGCCATCACGAACACCGGTACGCCGAGATCCTTTGAGATCCCGTTCAACCGGCGGGCGGCGTCGGCGAGGTCGCCGTACCTGTCGCTTCGCCTGTTGCCGGCGTGACAGTTCTGCACGTAGTCGACGAACACCGCGTACCGGTTGCGACGCTCGGGCGGCAGCTTGGTCAACCTCGCGCGTGTCTCGAGTTCAATGTCGCGAACGTGCGGCGAGCCTTGCATATCGATCTCGAGATCCCATTGTCGGAACTCGCGCCGCCCTTCCTCTATCTTGATGCGTGTCTCGTCGTCGAGATGATCGTACGGGTCGTCGACGTTCTTATCGCGCAGTTTGCGCAACGCCTCCCAGACTTCCATGAAATCGACGCCTTTCGACCAGGCGACGAACCGCGCCTCGAGGTCCTCGTGTGACTGCTCGACCGACCAGAAGTCGACGGCGAACCCATGCCGGCGCATAAGTTGCGCGGCGATCGCAATGCCGAGCGTCGTCTTTCCCATTTTGGTGATCGCGGCGATGTAATAGATCCGACCGGGCGCGATGCCGCCGGCGAGGATACGGTCGAGGTCGTTGATTCCCGTCGGAAACACGGCGATGTCCTCGCCGGACCCGGTGAGACGGTCGCCGAACGTCTCGTCGATCTGCTCGCTGGTCTTGCGGCTTTCGCGTTTGCCGCGTTCGTCTCGTAGCGTGTCGAGGACCTCGGCGCTTATGTCGTCGGGATCGGGTTCCTGTCCTCGTACGAGCGTGCGAATCCTCGACGACAACCCGTCCATTTTGCGAATGCGCCAATGGCGCAACACGATGTCGAGATACGTGCCAACGTTGGCAGCACTCGCGACCGCGTTCGACAGGGCGGTGAGTGTGGACGTTCCGCCGATACGATCCAACGTCGAGTTGTTTTTGTCGCCCTTTTGGGCGAGCCGATCGGCCACCGAGATCACGTCGATCGCGATGTCGTTGCGCGACATCTCGATAAACTCGCGGTACAAGATCCGGTGTGTTTCGTTCCAAAACGCTTCCACCGGCAGTTTCGCGCCGATTGCGTAGGCGTTCCGGTTGTCGAGCATGATTGCGCCGAGCAGTGACCGCTCTGCGTTTTCGTTCCACGATACGAATATTTCGGGCTCGTCGCCCTGGTTGGTCGGCGGTCCGGGTTGTCCGGGTTGTCCGGGTGCGTTCGGGTGTTTCTGGTTGTTCGACATCTCAATACCTCACGTCGTCAACTTGTCGGTGTCGTCGGGCTCGTCGGCTCACTTCTCGCGCGCCTCGCGGATTCCGGCGAGGACCTTATAAAAATACTTGAAGCAAGGTCGGTCGGCGAAATGCGTTTGCGCGAGCGCCGACGTGATCTCGTCGGCGGTGTGCTCGAGAACGACGCCGGTCAAGCGTGTGGTTTGGTTGAGGTCCCAGGGCTTGTCGAGCGCCTCGCTGTACTGCCGCAAGAATTCTTTAAGCCCGATGATGTCGACGTCGGGGTGTGCTCGGGTGAACGCCTCGCGCTTGAGGTACACGAGGAAAAGCCCGTACGCGTCGGCGGTCCGGTACGACGAGGTAAAGTCAATCGCCTCGCGGATCGCCGGCGCGTCGAAATACTTGCAGATCCCGTCGAGCGCCTGGGTGCGGTTGTCATCGGCCCACAACTTGAAGCCGGTGCGGTGTTTCCATTCGCTCATAAACACGAACCGGTCGAGCCGTTCGGCGCCTGCGTCGAGCAACTCGAGCCCGAACACGTCCGCCCAACCCGAACCGCTTTGCCTTTCGACAGTTCCCTCGTCGGAGTCGTCGCGCCTCGCGCGCTGGTTTTCTTCTTCTTCTTGGTATTCTTTAGTTGTTTGGTCTTCTTTATATGAGTGCTGATTTTCTGAACTCAGGTTTTCTGAAGTCTGATTTTCTGAACTCAGGTTTTCTGCACTCTGCTCGAGACCGTATTTCGACAGGACGTCGGCGGGGAACTTGAAGCCGGTTCGCTTGACCCAGGCGCGCACGTCGTCGGCGGTGATCGGCAGCGTCGAGACGAGCCATTGGTAACTGGCGAGGCGACCGTCGTCGCCGACGCGTCGAGCCCTGAAAAGGTAGCCGGCGCGCTCGAGGTCCTCGATCATGGTGTTGACCGCGTGTCGCCCTTCGGGTCCGCCGTCGATGATGCCGGCGAGCGATATTTCGTAGCCGTCGGCGTGCGATGTCAGTTCGACGAGCAGACCGCGGGCGGCGCGGGATAAATTAACATTGCGGGCGGTGTCGTTCGGCACGGTCGTAAAGCGACCGTGAGCTTTGAACAGTCGAGACATTGTTGCTCCTACACGAAAAAAGAAACGGCGCCCGCGGGCAACGGGCGCCGACAAACTTACATGCTTTCAGTGTCTACTGCGTCGACCTCGTAGGGGTCCGCGTCGCCAACGTAGGCGTACAGGTTGCCGTGTCCCTTGTCGCCGTACAGCAACGCGGCGATGTCGTCCTCGTAGTCGTCGAGGAAAAGGTCGAGCGGGTCGTTCTTGGTGTCGGCGACGTAGCGTTCGACGCCGAGCAGAACCGCGACGACCAGGTCGACGAGAACCTTTTTGCTGTCGTCGGGCTCGACGCCGATCAACGGCAGCGCGACCACGTTGTCGGTGCGCTCGAAATCGGCTTGATGTCGTTTGGTGTATCCCTCGCGGTCCTCGCGGGACATCTCGAGCAAGTACTCGGCGTCGAGCCCGTTGTAGTAGGCGAGCCCGACGGTGTGCCCGACCAGCGTCGCGGCGAGCGCGTGCGGTCGGGTGTAGTCGAGGCGGTCGGCGATGGTGTGCAGTTCCTCGTAAAACAGATCCGACGCCTGCGAGAACAACTCGGCCAGGCGTGCGAGCAAAATGTAGTGGTAAACGGACAGGGCGTCGGCGTCGACGTCGTCCGGGCGAGCAGTCACAACGGCACGGCAAAAACTTTGTGCAGACATCTAAAAATCACTAACTGCGAGTACAGATTTACGGCGTCAAGCCGGGTGGGTTGTCGCTTGCAATACGCACAAGGGCGATTTACGGTAGGCTTGCGACAACTCCTACACACTGTCGTTTTCGGGCATTCCCCGCCGGCGCTACCCTGCCGGCGGGGATTTTTTATCTTCGGCGGTTGATACTATGCCGATCCCTCGTCTTGCGTAAAGCCAGCAATTTCGCCGCCGGCGTCGTCGGCTCGCTGTTCGTCGATCGTCGGTCGCCCCAAAGCAACCGCTGCGATGTCGTACAACTCGCCGAGCGTGTCGTTTAGAACAGCCATGCCGGTCGCCTCGTCGATCGTGTCGATGATGCGCTCGAGCGCCTCGACCGCCTGGTCGTGCTCGTCGACGGTCGGCGCGTCGAGGATCTCGACGTTCTCGACGTGTGCGCGGTAGCGGTTGCCCTTGACCTTATCGGGGATCGCGCGCTCGGAAACCTCGCGGATCTTGGCGAGCTTCTGGTCGCGCGTGAGCGGTTGCGGTTTCTCGTCTTGCTTCTCGTCTTGTTCGTACATCTCAAATCACCTTGACTTGCTTGGAGTTGCCGAGGTCGACGACCTCGATCTTCTGGTCGAACGTATCATACAGATCGTCGACGTGAGTGATCACGAGGATCTGTCGGAAACGCTGGGTCAACCTCAACAGCGCGTCCTTTGCCGCCTGTTTGCCCTCGTCGTCGAGCGAGCCGAAGCCCTCGTCGACGACCAGGACCTCGATCGGGCGACCGGTGTCGCGACCGGCGGCGGCTCGAGCGAGCCCGAGGCGCAACGCGAGGTTGACCCGGAACTTTTCTCCGCCCGAAAACGTGTCGAACGCCCGCGACTCGCTACCCTTGGAAACCTCCAAGTGAAGTTCGTCGCGTCGACCGCCGTCTTTGGTGTCGCGCTGTCGGTAAACCCGAACACGGGCACCGGGAAAAATCTCGCGCAACACGTCGTTTGCTTCGGTCTCGAGGCGCGGAATTGCCGATCCGATCACGAGTTGCGGCGCCGCTCGAAAGAAGTCTCGAGCGTGCGCTAGGATAGCTTTGCGAAGACGCTCGACGGTGATGTCGTCGCGGATCTGTTGGATCTCGTCGGCTTGTTCCTGCAAGCCCTCGTGTCGAGCGTCAAGCCGGGCGATTTGCTTGTCGAGGCTCGCGCGCTTTTTGGCGAGTTGTTCGCTCTGCTCGCGCGCCTTTTCGATGTTGGCGTACACCTGGTCGACCTCGTCGCTAACCTCGTCGAGCGACTCGCGGACCTTGTCGGCCTCGACCAGTTGCTCGCGCAACTCGGCGCGCTTTGCCTTGAGATCCTCGACGGTCTGCTCGAGCCGGGCGACTTTCGAGTCGAGCGCGCCGAGCGACTTGGCGACTTCCTCGAACTCGTCGCGGGCTTTGTCGCGCTCGACGAGTTGTCGGTACGCCTCGCGGGCGTCGTCGAGATCACCGGACACCGTCGACGTCGGTTGCTGGTTGTCGTCGAGGTCGTACGCCTCGCGGATCTGGTCGCGGTCGGCGCGCGCTTTGGCGATTTTGTCGGCGAGGTCCTCAAGTTCTGTTTGAACGGCGCCGTACTTTTCGAGGAACTCGTCGAGCCGCGTTTGATGCGCGACGATCGTGTCGAGTTCGCCCGCCGCCCGCTCGTACTCTGCGACCAGTTTGTCGAGGTCCTCGTGTGAGGCGAGCCCTTCGTCGTCGGCGGCTTGCTCGGCGTCCTCGAGGCGCTGTTCGTACTTGGCGAGTAACTTTTGTTCCTGTTCGAGTTCGGCGACCTTGCCCTTGATCTGCTCGCGCGCCTCGAATGCGTCGACGAGCAGACCGCACGGCTTGCACGTCTCGATCGCAACGGCGTCGGGTCGGCTTTCGATCGCTTTGGCGCGACGCTCGAGCCGGTCGACGCTGTCCTGTCGCGCCTCGACCGTGCGGTTCTGGTCACGGCACGCCGCCTTTTCGTACTCGATCGTCAACCGCAACTCGCGGAACCGCTCGCGCTTTGCCTTGATTTGCTCGCGCAAGCCCTCGGCCTCGGCTTTGAAGTCGTCACACTCCGACCAGGCGTCGGCGATCATGGCGTCGAGGTCGTCCGACAGGGCGACACACTGGTCGTCGAGGTTGTCGCGTTCCTCGCGCTTGACCTCGCGACGGCTTTCGAGCCGCTCAACCGACGCCGTGAGATCGACGAGGCGGCGTTCGTCCTGTTCGGCGCGGTCGTTTTGCTCGCGCAATCGCTCGCCTGCCGCCCTCGCAGCGTCAACCGTCTCGTAGCCGTTGAATTGCTCGACGTTGGCGCAGTCTTTGAGGCGGTCGAGCTTTGACTTCTTGGCGGCGAGGATCTCGCGATCGTGTGCGAGGTCCTGATTTGTCGACTCGATACGCTCCGACAGGGCGTCGACCTGGTTGCGCACCGTGTCGAACCCGGCGACTTGCTCGCGCAGTGTGTCGCGACGCTCGACCAGGCGGTCGCGCTTGCCTTTGAGGGCGTCGACGTTGGGCGCGTCGGCCTCGTCGAGCGCGCGCTTTTCGCTTGTGAGGGCGTCGAGTTGTTCCTCGAGGTCGGCGAGTTCGGCGTCGACGTGGTCGAGTTGGTCGAGCCGCTTGTTGAGCGTGACGAGCGTGCCGTCGTTTTCGGACTGCTTGCGCCCGGTCGCGGTGAACGCCTCGCGCAAGTAGTCGATGCCGAGGATTCCCGACAACATCTCGATCCGCTCGGTCGACGTCGCTTGCGCGAACCGACCGGCTTCGTCCTGCCGCATGAACGAACCGGTTGTAAACGTCGAGTAGTCGACGCCTAGCAGGTCGGTGATCGCGGCCTCGACATCGGAGATCCTGCCGTCCTCGACCGGGTCCCATCCGACGCCGTTGTGTCGCGTGAGTTCCAGCGACGACGACCCGGCTTTCGTTTTCATGCTGTACGTGCGGGCAACGCGGTAGACCTCGCCGCCGATCTCGAACTCGACGATCGCGCAACCCTCGTCGGCGCCCGTCTTGACGACGTCGGCGTACGTGTTGCCGCGGATCGCCGGGCGACCGAACAGCGCGAACAACGGCGCGTCGCAGATAAGCGACGATTTACCGGCGCCGTTGTCGCCAGTGACGACCGCCGCGGCGACGTCGCACAAGTCGACGTCGGTGAAGGCGTGTCCGTAGATGTTTCGTAGTGTGATTCGCTTTAGTTTCATCGGTGCGTTCCTCGTCTAAAACAAACATTAGTGATCGGGCGGGTGTGATTTACTCAATCTCGGGCGTGATACGTCGCACGAGGTCGGCGTCGGCGTCGGTCGGCGCGCGCTGTCCGCGCATCCATGCCGATATGGTCGACGCGTCACGACCAAACACGACGGCGAGGCGTTCGTTCTGGTAGCCGTTGACGACTGCGAACAGAACGACGCGCACGCAAAGCGTCGGGTAGTCGTCGAACCCGTACAACTCGCCGCGCAACTGCGAAATCAGACCGCAAAGCCGGGCGAACGACGAGCCCTTCGGCACCGCGTGACCGTGCGCCCAATTGGTCACGGTCGATTCGCTTTTGTAGCCCAGGCGTCGGGCGGCGTCGGCGAACGTCACACCGTGCCGGTTGAGTTCGTCGACCAGGACGCCGATCGCCTCGCGGGTTGCGTCGTCGAGGTCGTCGGTCGGCGACGACAAGTAGTGTGCGGACTCGCCGCACTCGATACATTCCTTTGCGACGGGCGCGCCCTGGTCGTCGAGCGGGAGTTCGCCTTGCAGTGCTGCCGCGGGCCACACGCGGTTGACGGTCTCGAGGACCTCGTCGCGTGTGAGCGACAGCGGAAGGGTGATTGTGGGTTCGTTTCGCTTTGCCATTGGTACAACCTACGTCGTCTCGGGGTTGGTTATTCGGCGTCGTCGTCGCTGCCGGTGAGGGCGGCGAACTTTGCGTCGAGCGCGTCCTGGGGAATGCGGTAGCGCGCGCCCTTGCCCTCGCCGCCGACATTGACGCAATCGATCTCGCCCTCGCGGCACCATTTGCGCACGGTCCACGCGGCATAACCCAGCGTGTCGGCGACCTCGTCGGGCGTATAAAGTTTTTGCGTTTTCATTGTCCGTTCCGGTTGAGGGTTGCGGTGATTTCGGCGACCTCGTCGAACACGTCCTCGCGCACGTCGGCGGGGATCGCGTTCGGGCGGCTGTCGTTGTATGCGTCAAAGATCGCACGCACGCCGCCGCCGGGCTCGACCGCGTCAAGTGAGCGGTCGTCGCGCTCGACGTCGACCTCGAGGGTGAGACCGCCGAGGTTGGTCTTGTCGACCACGCGGGCGGCGAGGCTTTCGAGACTGTCGAGGTATTCGAGTTCGCGGGTTGACCCTTTGACGCGCACGAAACACCGGTCGAGGTCGAGCATTTCGCCGGTGTCAAAGTGCGCCGTCGGGTCGTAGTCGATCGTGTCGGCGTAGTCCTCGCCCAGCGTGTCGTACGCCCATATTTCAAAAGGGTACGGGTCGATGGTGCAGAAATGCCGCGACTGCGCGTAGTCCTCGAACCGCCATTCGACCACGCCCTCGCCGGCCTCGATCCACGCAAAGCCGGCGGGGTTGGTCGAATGGTCGAACTGCCAGCGATCGCACGCGCCAACGTAGTAGCCGGCGTCGTTGCCTGGTATGCGCTGGCGTTTGTGCAAGTGCCCTGCGACCACGGCGTCGAACTCGTGCAACAGGTCGGTAGGGATCTGCACGTCGGACAGCGGAACGACGCGCTCGTCGTTGTAGTTGCAGCCGGCAAACGTGCCGTGCGCGAACAGGATCGGCGTGCGCTTGAATCCCATCGGTTGAAAGTTTTTGTGTCGGATCGTCTCGACGTACCGTTCGACGATCCGCCCGAGCGCGTCGCTGGTCAAACCGTTGCGTAACTCGCTCGACCAGCCGCGCGCCTGGTCGCCGTCCTCGACGATCTTGCCCGTCGGCGGGTACGGCAAACAGAACAGGGCGATGTCGCCGGCAATGTCGACGCATTCGGGTCGGTCGATCACGCGAATACGCGGGTCGCCCAACTCGCGGAAAATGCCCAGCGCGTGCTCGCTGTCGCCCAACGTTTGCGTATGGTTGCCGAGCAACAGGTACACCGGCGCGATGTCGGCGAGTTCGAGCACGCCGCGCATCGCGACAACTTCCTCGTTTGGCGTCGGGTTCGCACGGTCGAACAGGTCGCCGCCGAACAGGATCGCGTCGGGTTGTTCCTCGCGGGCTCGAGCGGCCAGGTGTTTCAGGAACCGGGCGCCCTCGAGCAGTGAGCGCCGGCGAGTCTTTTTGTGCGTCGTGTCGTCGGTCTGTACACGGCGGTTGCCGCCGGCGAGCCCGAACTTTTCGGACAGGTGTAGGTCGGAGAATGCGAGCAGTTTAGCGTGTGACATCGTTCGTTCCTCGATAGGGTATCAGGTTCGGGGTTGCTTGTTCGTGTCCTCGTCGTGTCCGCGGCGTGTTCTTATGAGCCCGACCGCGGACACGAGCCCGTTAAAACGGGATATCGTCGTCGTTGAACGATTCGGTTTTGTCGTCGTCGCTCGCCGCCGGCGGCGCGGTCGCCTCGGTCGTCGGGGCGCCGCCCGCCTCGAACGCCGCGATTTCCTCGTCGGTTGTGCACTCGACGCAAACGGCGTTGCCGTCGGGCCATTCGTTCGCGTCGTCGATCGTGACCATGCCGTTGCATCGCACGCACTCGACCAGGTCGACCGGCGCGTCGGACTTGTCGTCGGCGTCGGGCACGCCGGCGAGGTCCTCGACCTCGAGCATTTCGGCGAGCCACTCGGCTACCGGGGTCGCGCCTTTTTTCTCGACGGCGGTCGACCACCAATTGATCACAAAGGCGGGGATCTGCTTCCAACTGTCGACGCCGTGACGTTGCTTGATCAAGGTCTTGAGCACGCCGGCAAAGTCGCCCTCGCTCAACACCTTGTAATAACGCTTTGATGCACCGGTCCACTTGTCGCCCTCGACCTCGCCGTACTTGCCGTCGCCGTCGTCGTCGATGTGCCACTCGTGCGGTTTCTTTTTGCTCGAGCCCTTCACACCGCCGGCGCGCGACACGATCGGGTTGCCGCCCTGGTCGAACAGCGGGATACCCTCGCCGTCGGTCACGGCGCCGACCTCGTCGGGCGTGTAGATGCCCGCCAGAATGTCCTCGTAGACATCGTCGGCGAGCTGCGACTTTACGCGCGCTCGCAGCATCGCCGCCGGGTAGTTTTTCCAATTGTCTTTGCGCGTGAGCCCGGCGTCGCGCGCCTGTTCGATCGTGTACGTGAGCGACACCGGCTCGGGCTGTCCGACCCGCCACGTATCATAGGTCGCGCTTTCTCCGTCGGCGTGAATGCGACGGAAGTACTTGCACGCCGGCGACGACTTGATGATCGCGATCTTGATCTTCGCGGGCAACGTGACCTTGCCGTCAATCGAGTACAGGTTTTGCAGCGCCATCATCGGGGAAAGCCCGAGTTCGGTGCCCTGTTGTACGATCAACATCACGTCCGCGGCGCTTTTGACGTGACGCGGGCAGAGGCTCGCTTTGTGGATATAGTCGGCGTAGCGCATGAGTTGCTCGAAATCCTGCGGCTCGTACTTGCTACGACGTTGCATTTGCTGTTGACGGAACTGCACCATCGACGCTTGCTCGGTCGCCTGGTCGACGGTTTCCTCGCCGAACAACTGGTCGACCGTCTCGTCGGCGTCGGGTGTCGCGGTTGCTTTGGCCTCGCCGTCGTGTTTGGTCGTCTTTTCTTTTGCTTGATCTGACATCGTTGGTTCCTCGTGTGGGTTGAGGGTGTTTATTGCGGTTTGTACTCGAGCACCTGCCAGCCGTAGACCGACGACCACTCGACGACGTACGCGTCGGCGCGGTCCGGGTACGACCAGTCGGCGCCCTGGGATCGGCCATCCATATCGGAAAACATGAACAGCCACATGCCGCCGTTGCACTCGCGCAAATGGTCGCTCGCCTCGCGGTTGTAAAACCCGGTCGCCGAACATTCGCGCAACGCCTCGTCGAGATTGTTGGCGCCGACGACGTGCCGGTTTAGGTAGTCGTAGAAGTCGCGGGCGATGTCCTCTACGACCGGCAGTTGTGCGAGCCAATCGACGCGCCGTAACACGCGCTCGACCAGGCGCTTTAAGTCGGCGATGTCGATCAACTCGTCGTGCGTCGTGTCGGCGGTCAAGTGCTCGAGCGAATACACGATGCACTCGCCGCCGAACTCGACCGGCTCGACCTCAAACGACGTCCAAGGGTACGCGGCGTCGAGGCGCGGCAGTAGTTCGCCGGCGAACGCGTCGACGTGTGCGCGGGTCTGAAAGTGTCGGTCGTTCAAATTCACCGTGATCTTACGCGTGCTTTTTTTCATCGGTGCGTTCCTCGCAGTTGGGGTATTTTCTCAACAAGTAAATGGTTGCCAGTTCGCGCGATAGTCGTTTCAGCATTCGCGCCCGCTTGCCGGTCGACGCTGCCGCCTCGGCCTCGTAGGCGATCGAGCGCCGGCGGATATTGTCGAGGTCGTACCAGGCGTCGAACGACTCGATCGCGTCGAGGTCGACGTCGATGCCGTATGTCGGCACGACAGCTTTGCAGGTCGGGCACTGCTCGAGCGCGCCGGTTGATTCGGGCGCGGGCTCGAGTTCGGTTTTGAAGAGAGTACAGCGGTTCACGTCGCGTTCCTCGCGGGCGTCGGTGAGTGTGAGCCGCCCGACGTCGAGCCGGGCGGCGGCGTTGCTTACATGCGATCGCCGGTGCAACACGAGATCCGCACGCTCGGCACGCCCCCCATAAGCGGGCGTTTGCAGAGTCGGTAACTCGCCGACCAGGAACCGCGTACGGTCACGTCGGCGACGACCTCGTCGCCCTCGCCCTCAATCTCGTCGATGGTAAAGCGCGATGTTTGAACCATTCCGGCGACTGCTTTTTTGATGTCTGCTTTCGTAATCACGGTGCGTTCCTCGCGTCGTGGTTGGAGTGTTTGCCTTCGGTACGCCCCCAACGTAGCGCCTCCCTTTAGTGTTGTCAAGTGTTGCGGTGAGTTTTTTAGTGCACCGTGATGGTCTCGTAGGACACGAGCCCGTCGGCTTTGGTCGCCTCAAACATGCGGTATCGAAGCGCGCCCTCGTGCGGCTGGGTCGTCTTGTCGGCGGCGAACAACTTGTCGATGCCGTACGACTCCGACCACGCGTCCCAGCTATGACGGTGCCCGAACAATAGCAGGTCGCAACGCTCGGCAAGCATGTACAAAATGTGCTCGCTGTCGACCAACTCGAGCCCGAACCCGCGGTCAAAGGGGTGATGGTGCAACATCACGACGGTGAAATAGTCGTCGTCGAGGTACTTGGCGAGGCGCATTGCTTGCAGGTATCCGATCTCGCCCTTTGCCAGCGACGCCCGGTCGCCGCTCGTCGCCTCGCACGAGTCGAGACAGATAAACCGTACGCCGTCGTCGCACGTCATCACGTACGGGAAACCGCGCGGTGTCTTGAACGTGCGCTCGCGGAATAGGTGGAACTGCTCGTACGACAGATCCGACCAGGTGATACCCTTCCAGCCGCAATCATGGTTGCCCGGCACAAACAAACCCGGAATGCCCGCCCGGTCCAACTTGCCGAACTCGACCTCGGCGTTCGCGTACTCTGCCGGCGCGCCGTTGTCGGTGACGTCGCCCGAGTGCAACACGAAATCAGGGCGCCGCTCGATAAGGTCGGCAACCAGCGACTTGCAGTTGTCGACCTCGTCGCCGCCGGCGCCCAGGTGCGAGTCCGATATGTGTGCAAAGGTCGTCACGTCACGCCCCGAACAGTAGCGCGAGCAGTGATTTGACGACGCCCGACTCGACGCCCGCGACCGCCGCGCCGCTAATGACAACCAGACCGCCGCCGGCTTTCCATGCCCAGGGCGGAAGCTTGATCTGGAACCCGCTGTCGTCGTCTTGCATTTTGTTGAACGCATCGACGAGCCCGTCGACCTTGCCGCCGATCGCCTCGACCTTGTCGCCGACCTCGTCGATCTTTTTGTCGGCGCGCTTTGAGACCTCGTCGACCTTCTTGTCGAGGTTGTCGGACTTGGACGACACGAGCGCGACGTCGGTCGACAGTCGCACGAGTTGCCGGGTTGTTTCACCGTGCGACTCGTGAACCTTCTGGAGCTCGCCTTCGATGTTCCTGAATTTCTCGTCGTACAGTCGGCGATATTCGGGGAAAGTCTCGATGTCTTTGGCCTGGTCACTCACTTTACTGCTCGGGCACAGGTTGGATTAGCGGGCGGTCTGCAAAGCGGAACCGGAAAACCACGACAAATCAGGCGCGTGAACCGTCGCGACTTCCTCGACGTTGCGTTCGTTCATCACGACGCCCTTGCCGATACTGCCGTCGGCACGAATGCCCGTAGCGTTGGCCTCGTACGTTCTGAAATTTCCGTTGTGGTCGGGCGCCTCGCGAGGAATGACGATATGCGAGCCGAAGGGTTTGGCGCGGGTCGGTCGCACGAGTACCAGGTAGCCGGCGCGGATGTCGCTCGGTGCGAGTTCGTCCGGTCGGTCGTAGCCGGCTTGTTCCCATTTGTGCGCCGCGGCGATCCGGTCGGTGCCGGGGAACACGTACAAGCAAAGGTTCGGGTCGACGGCGATGTCGAGACACACGCCCGGCTCGATATAGTTCGCGGCGTGCTTGATCGCTGTCGCGTAGTAGTGCCCGCAATAGTCCGGGTCGGGCGGTCGGGTGTAGCCGTGAGGACAGCCGCCGCCTTGCGGGTCAAGCAACCAGTTGTGCCAAAAGGGAACGTGCCCGAACAGGTCGGTGATCAACGGCTTGACCTCGCCGTCGTCGACGTCGTGAATGTTGAGGCGGTAAATCGCCTCGCCGGCGCCAACGATGCCGCGGCAAACCGCGTCGATGCCGTACAACTTGTCGCCTGGGCTGTTCACTGCTCGACCTCGTCGGTAGTCCAGTTGGGATCTTCGTTTAGCGTAGCGCGCGCGGAATGATGGCGTACTCGATACGCTCGTCGCGGCCAAAATGCTTTGGCGCTCTGCCGTGTCGGTCACTCATAGCGCGGCCAATTGGGCTTTGGTCAATCGCTTGGTCCTGTCAAAGGCTGCTTCGTGGAGATGATCGAGTTCGGCGTCGGTCAGTTCATACGGGGTGAATGCCGCGAACGACGTCGACCCAATGAGACTATCCCCGATGATGAGATCCTCTGTGTTAATCGTGTCAAAGGATGCAAGGGGGCTCACACTGAATTGCCGTGGTGCCCCGTCTACAGATGAGAACGCGCGCTGGTCCGATGCCAGGCCACCTGCAAAAAAATGGGGGCTCCCATCATTGACGCCTACGACCAAGGGCGGGGATACAGCATCCCCGCCCGCCTCACTGATGACGACCTGATACTGGGTGCCGCCTGTCACGCACCTACCGATCCACCCCGCCCCTGCGCTGTTCTTGCTTATAGGTCCCCAGTAGCTGCCCTCCGAAGAGGCGGCAATCGCAAGAAACGTAAACGTGGTGTCGGAGTGAAAGTCTGTACTAGAAGGGACGGTGATAGCAGCCTGCCCGGCCGTCTCGGCAATAGACTGCCCGTAATCGTCCTCAAGAGGCGCTGCCGCCGTAGCGTTTGCGCCTAGCGACCCATCATGCGCACCCTTCACACCACCCGCCGTCGCCGCGCCGTAGCGGCGTTTGGGCCAGACCTCGACCGCCGGTTTGCCGATGGCGTCGAGGTAGTCTGAGACGTATTCGGCGTAATAGCGGCGGGGGCTGGTCGGGTATTCGGAGACGTAGCCCGACTGGTAGTAGGCGGGCGGGTTTTTGACGCCGGAGAGATCTGCGAGGAGCGCCATTTGCGCTGGGGAGATCACACTATGGGTATACCCTAGAGCGTGCATAACCCCCCTCATAGAGGCAGCATGGATTGTGTCGCTTATATGGACTGCCCCTATATATTGCCGGGCTCCAGAATCCGCGATGGTCGATAGCGCCTGTGAGTCACTCCAGATAGGCACGCCGTCGAGATAAAGAATCACGTCGCCGGTATCTCCATTGTGCGTCGCGCCGAGGAGGACAGGCACACCCGTAGGGAGGACGCTGTCGGCGGTGGCGACTCTCTGCTCGGTGCCGTCCGCGAAGACAAGACGCAGCTCCCTGTCGGGAGATACAGATAATGCAACCCCTCCCGCAACCCCATCT
>Ga0306901_1000194_pt1 | contig 30259 bp, 26 predicted proteins | sample AntRauMFilla3767_FD_190431 | JGI IMG/M metagenome (GOLD analysis project Ga0306901, IMG submission 190431) | Saline lake microbial communities from Rauer Islands, Antarctica - Metagenome Filla 3 #767 (v2) (version 2) | ecosystem: Environmental > Aquatic > Non-marine Saline and Alkaline > Saline ... | reverse complement strand
CTTGCCGGATGGTTCTTTCTCGGTCTACTCATATCAATGACCCTCCTTTGGTCATAAAAAGTAGCTTAACACACTGTCCGAATTTCTGGGACCACCTCTCACTAAATGGGTACGGATGGGGAACGGGGTGAGATTGTGGGGCCTTTATGGTTATCAAAGGTCGATCAGATTTTGCGTTTTTTTATCTTGATTCCATCAGAATGGAGTCATGTGCAAAACTGAAAATACCAATCTCGGCACGCATGAAAAATTCGATCTCAGATAAATCGAAAAAATCGTTTAGAATCAACTAGTTAGGACTTGATGGCTGGGGTGGCAGGATTCGAACCTGCGCGTGCCGATACCAAAAACCGGTGCCTTACCGCTTGGCTACACCCCAACAGGTTTTCTGAACGTAATGAAGTTTTATGAGATATTCAAGTCATTTTCGTATTTTTCCGCTGATTTTTATCAGAATTTTTGTCAAAAACCGTCGGCGGTGTATTTTTGATTCCGAATTTGCAACTGAATATGATATGGTGCTGAGCATCTAAAGACAAAATTGAGCAGTAAAGCTGGGAGACTATGGCGCAGTCAGGTCCAAAAAAAGGGAATTCGCAATCTGCAAACGGTGGCTTCACACCGCAGCAGGATCGTGTCTATGGCGAGATGTTTCGCGCCATAGAACATATTGGCCGCCGTCTGGAAAAGACGGAGGGCGAGCGTGATTCGCTGCGTGACCGCATCGACAGTCTAGAATCACAGGCAGAAAAAGACAGCCTGACCGGACGCTATTATCTACCGGTTCGTACCGATAACATTGATCCTTATGGCCATATACCGACCCCGAAATGGGTGGCAGCTTCGGTTATTTCCAGTATGTTGATCGCCGTCGTGGCGCTGGGCGTTGTGATGTTACGCGAACCGACATTGACGACAACCCAACTGGCTGGCTTGTCGGTTGAACCTGCCCGGTTTGAAAATCTGGCGCTGCACAGTCCGTCCTGGCAAAAACTGGAAACACGCCAGACACCATATATGGACACAGCTTTGGCAATAGACGAAGAAGCTGTGATACAGTCAGATCCCGCTGAGGCTGCCGGATCATCAGAAATCGCCGTTAAAACACAAGGCCTGACCACCACGCAACAGACCGATCTCCGGACCGATCCCCTGATACAATCTATTCTTGATACGCTCGACAACCAGAAACAAGAGATAGAAGATCAGGCGGAAGCACAGCCAGATACGGAAAGCCCGGTTGCAGAAGAAAATGACAGCAACCGCTATGTCGAGCTTAATCCAGTCAAAGAAAATGAAATCCGGCCAACAACCGAAGAAATCATGGTTTTCGCGCAGGATGAAGCCCCGTTGTCTCTGGTAGATATCGAACCGGCAAGCGGGATTGCCGAGCAAGGGGCAAGCGAACGTATTGTGCTGGATCTGAAAGAATCGCTGGCGCAGAGCCAAAAAGCGGCTGAAGATCAGGAGGTTATACCGGAAGCGGATCTATTGACACCATCGCCGGAACATAAGATTGCCGAGGAAGCCATCGAGCCTTTGGCCACTGATACCGACCTGCCTGAAGAAGCGCAGTTACTGCACAAACGGGCATTAGAGGGCATAGCCGAAGCCCAGCATGATCTGGCCACCTTATACGCGGCCGGAAATACGGTTGAACTGGACTACCCGCGGGCGCTTTACTGGTTTGGTAAAGCGGCAGAAGGCGGTATCGCCAATGCCTATTATAATCTTGGCGTTATGCATCATCAGGGATTAGGCGTATCTGAAAACCGCGAAAAGGCTGTTGATAAGTATGAAAAAGCGGCAGAGCTTGGCCATGCGCAGGCCTGGTATAATCTGGGCATTGCCTATGCCGAAGGCCTTGGCGCGCCGCAGGATATTAACCGTGGTGCAGAATACTTCGAACGCGCGGCAGAGGCTGGTATTGCACAGGCCGCTTATAATCTGGGCGTATTATATGAAGATTATCCAGAAACTATAAATGGCGAAAAAAGTGCCAGTCACTGGTACCAATTTGCGGCTGAACGTGGACATAATGAAGCGCAAAAAGCCTATTCCCGTTTAAATCTAAACTGAAATTTCTAATCATTAGTTATTATAGGCAAGGGGCCTGAATATACCCGTGTTGCACCCACCAGTCCGGCTGTGCGGCTTTAATATCTTGGGCGGCGTATTCTGCGGCGGCCGGTGTTTCAAATAATCCAAAACAGGTTGCACCGCTGCCGGACATACGGGCCAGACGGCATTTATTGGCGGTATGGAGATATTTCAAGATATCCTTTATTTCCGGACACAGCTCTGTTGCGGCCCGGGTCAGGTCATTGCCAAACCGGTCAAGCCAGTCATAAAAATATGACGGTGTCGTAAAGCCCTGAGGTGCCTGATTGCTAGCAGGTAAGAGCGCGTCATCAAAATGGCCAAAGATTCTGGCCGTCGACAGCGGTATCAAAGGATTAACCAGAACAACCGGAATTTCAAGCCTGCCTGTAAGCGGGCTAATATTTTCACCACGGCCACGGATACAGGCAGGCACCGCGCCGATGCAGGCCGGAATATCAGACCCCAGACGGGCGGCGATATCAATCAGAGAATCTTCGTCTTTAATATTGTAATAACGGCTGAACAACCGTAGGCAGGCCGCCGCATCACTTGACCCGCCGCCAAGACCAGCTTCTACGGGGAGGTGTTTCTCCAGCTTTAGATGGCCTTTTGGCTGCGTGCCATAGCGGGCTGTAAGCTGATCTACAGCTTGCATCACCAGATTTGAATGATCGGTCGGGGTCGCTGCGGCAAAAGGACCACTGACTGTCAGCTCAAGAGGTTGATTTCCAGGCAGGTAATAAAGACGATCACAAATATCCGGCGCAAAAACAACGAGGCTTTCAAGATCATGAAAGCCATCAGGCCGTTTACCGGTGACGGAGAGAGAAAGGTTTATTTTTGCCGGGGCGGTTTCTGCAAAATGATCCATACCCCGATCTTATCGCTTTATAAAAACAAGCGCAATTTTTATACCGATGGCGCGTAATTATCGTAAGGCCGCTTCCTGATTGTTGTCGGCAGCCGGCGCTGTAATCAGGCCGCGTTTTAACTTGGCTTGTAAGGCCGCCTTCTTGGAAGGGTCACGGGCGTAATGAATAGCGCGTTCCCATTGAAAGCGGGCTTCCTTGATGCGGCTTGTTTGCCAATAGGCATCACCCAGATGGTCATTCAAGGTAACATCTTCGGGATTGAGCTCAATAGCGCGCTCCAACCAGCTAACTGCTTTCTTGTAATTGCCCTGTTTATAAAAGGCCCAGCCGTAACTGTCAGCAATGAAACCATCATTCGGGCGCAACGTAACCGCCTTTTTCAACAGTTCCATCGCCTGTTCCAGTTTCATATCTTTTTCAACCCAGCTGTAGCCGATATAATTCAGGACAGCTGGATTTTCAGGCTGATATTTCAAGGCGCGAAGCAGATCTTTTTCTGCCGCTTCCCAGTTGTTCAACTGTTCATATGCGATGCCGCGGGCATAGACAATATTCCAGTGTTGTTTATCAAGATTCTTGCCTATTGTATCAATAGCCTGATCATAGGCATTAAGGGCAAGATCCGGACGTTCGGAACGCTGGTGGATATCACCGATATAGGTCAATGCCTCCAGACGGGTGGTTTCCTGTTGTGATAAATTGTCCAGTAGTCCAATGGCATCATCCGTCCTGCCGCTGGCTTCCATTACTTCAACACTGCGAAGCTGCGCCATTTTATAGGAAGGGTCCGTGGATTTGATTTTATCATAATGGTTCAGAGCTTCATTGTAATCACCATTCAGCGCCAGAAGGTCGCCGATCATAATATTGATGAACCCTTGATCCGGCTGCAGGTGCTCAACCATACGGCTATAAATCAGGGCGCTGTCATGGGCATTGCGCTCATTCAACAGGCTGGCCATAGAAAAGAGTGAAAAGACCAAACCATCTTCAGCATTGGCAATCGTAGCCTTGGGCGTGGTTTCAAGATTCTGGTCATGAACGACAAAAGCGCCATTCGATTCACGCTCGCGGATGGTTTTATAAATGTGTCGGGCTTGTTCTGTTTTGCCGCTCCGCTCGAAATAATTGGTAACCAGCAGTGTTTCCTGCAGGCTTAAACCATGTTTTAAAGCGGCATGATAGGCTGCTTCTGCCTTTTCCTTGTCACCTGTTACATCATGCATCAAAGCTTTGTGAAGAACGTAATGGGAATCATCGCTGTATTTGGCATCGTTCAACAGGGCAAGTGCCTTATCAGCATCACCGGTGCCAAACATCGCCCAGGCCTGTAGTAAAGGCACGGTATAACCGCCAAAGGTTTCCGTATCAATTTCATTCAAAGCGTTCAGCGCATCACCATAATGGTTGTTTTTGACGGCTTTGACCGATTTCAGGATATTGGCCAGTTCTTTATTCTTACCGTTAGTAAGAACGCGTTCAGCCAGGATACCGGCATCATCTATGCTGCCATTTCCAATCGCCAGTAAAAAAGTGCGGTCAAGCAGGTCGGTATTGCTGCCATCGGTAAGCTCAAGAGCCGTCGACATGTGTTTATAGGCATTGTCCCAGTCTTTTTGCTGCTGGGCATGACGTCCGGCAAGATAGCTACCTGTCAGGGAGGCTGGCATAGCGGCACGCATCTGTGCTGCACGTATCTGCGCACGGGTGTATGCCTTTTCTGTCGTGATGGCTGCTTTTGCTGCGACCGTATCATCCGGTCCCGTGCTTGAATCTTCTTTATGTAAGTAACCTGCAACCAGCAAAAATGCGACTGCGCCCAAGAAAACCTTTGATAAAACTTTTGTGTACTGCCTCAAAATGAACTCCCTGTAGAAAATGTCCGGTATGGAATTCCGTTACCCTATTATTCCACTTATAAATTAAGATTCGGTCAAAACGGGCGAGTTTCAAGCAGAATGTTGGAACTTTTTTTGAATTTATGCGTTATAGCCGTTTTTATTGGTCTATAGGGGGTCACATTCCCGTGTAATTAGGCCCACCGCCACCTTCCGGCGCGACCCAGTTAATATTCTGGGCAGGATCCTTGATATCGCAGGTTTTACAATGAATGCAATTCTGGGCGTTGATTTTAAATTCAGGGTTTTCACCATTTTCATCACGAATAACTTCATAAACTCCAGCCGGACAATATCTTTGCGCCGGTTCATCATAGAGCGGTAGATTATGACTGATGGGGATAGAAGGATCTTTGAGCTGTAGATGGTTGGGTTGATTTTCCACGTGATTGGTATTTGAGAGAAACACAGAAGATAGCCTGTCAAAGGTCAGGACACCATCCGGCTTTGGATAACTTATCGGTTGGCTGTCTGCGGCTGGTTTTAACTGGGCATGATCAGCATGGTTTTTAAATGTCCATGGCGCATGACCGCGAAGGATATAGCTATCAAAACCTGCATAGGCAAGCCCTGCGAGCAGTCCCTTGTGAAAGCCCGGACGGATATTGCGGGCGCGGTATAATTCGTCATACAACCAGCTTTGCTTGAATTTTTCAGGGTAGCTTACGGCCTCGTTATCATCCGTCTTTTCTTTCAAAAGCTCGAATATCGCCTCTGCGGCGAGCATGCCTGATTTCATAGCGGTATGGTTACCTTTGATTTTAGGCACGTTCAAAAACCCTGCCGTATCACCGACCAGAACACCGCCGGGGAAGGTCAGCTTTGGTAAGGATTGAAAGCCGCCCTCATTTAAGGCGCGGGCGCCGTAGGATATACGTTTGCCACCCTCAATATGGGGACGGATTTCAGGATGCAGTTTAAAACGTTGCATTTCATTAAAGGGGGAGAGATGCGGATTGGTGTAATCCAGCCCAACGACAAGGCCGATCGAAACCAGATTATCTCCGTAATGATAAATCCATGACCCGCCATAGGTTTTCTGATCCATTGGCCAGCCAACACTATGAATTGTCAGGCCCTTTTTATGTTGTTCAGCCGGAACTTCCCAGATTTCCTTGACGCCAAGGCCATAGGTTTGTGGATCGGCGTCTTTACGCAGGTCAAATTTTTCAAATAATATTTTAGTCAGATGGCCACGGCAGCCTTCAGCAAAGATGGTCTGGCGGGCATGCAGCTCCATCCCCGGCTCATAGCTGGCTTTTTGTGATCCATCTTCGGCAACACCCATATCGCCGGTGGCAACGCCCTTGACGCTGCCGTCATCGTGGTAAAGAATTTCACTGGCCGCAAAACCGGGATAGACTTCAACCCCCAGTGTTTCTGCCTGTTCGGCAAGCCATTTGGCAAGCTCGCCAAGTGAAATAATGTAATTACCGTCATTGTTCATTTGTGGCGGAGTTGGCAGTTTAATCGCTTTGCTTTCGGTTAAAAACAGAAAACGGTCATCGCTGGCCTTGGTATCTAGCGGCGCACCTTTATCGGCCCAGTCCGGGATCAGTTCATTCAACGCCCGCGGTTCAAAGGCAGCACCGGAGAGCAGGTGGGTGCCGATATCAGCGCCTTTTTCCAATACGGTAACGCTTAGATCCTGACCGGCCTCGTTCGCCAGTTGCTTTAAACGGATCGCTGCTGACAGGCCGGAAGGGCCGGCGCCGACAATGACCACATCAACCGGCATGCTTTCACGGGCGGCGGCGCTGTTTTGTATTTCGGTCATGTTTAAAAATCCCTGATGATTGTCTTTGTCTTATATATAGTGCATAAATTTCCGGTCAGTTCCAGAAAAAGGTGATTATTATGGCCTATCGTATCATGGTATTAGGGTCAAGCTGTGCAGGAAAAACAACATTGGCCTGCATGCTTGCCGAGGCTTTGAAGCTCAAACAGATTGATCTGGATGATTTGCGGTTTTTGCCAAAATGGCAGGAACGCACCGAGGAAGACTTCCGAGGTCAGATCAGAACAGCTATTCAGGATACAGAGAATTGGGTCATTAGCGGATCGTATTCTTCCAGTTGGGATATCACCATGCCGCTGGCAACGCATGTTATTTTTATAGATTTGCCGCTGTCAACGCTGCTCCGGCGCTTGTTTTTCCGGACGTGCCGGCGTGTTGTCAGGCGGGAAAGCGTCTGTAACGGTAATCGGGAGAACGGTAGCGCCTTTTTTATTCTATCGCGTTGGATTATCAGCCAATATAAAATCAAGCGGCGTAAATTTGAAGATGTGCGCAAACAGCCTTATAATCCGGCAACAAAATTTATACGTTTGACGCGGGTCGGGGATGTTCAGACGGTTCTGAATGCGCTATAATAGAAAGATGTCACAAATACATGAAATACAGGCCGCTTTGGAATGGCATGTCGATGTCGGTGCCGATGAGGCCATAGCCGAGGCGCCGGTCAACCGGTTAAAGCCTCCCGCGCATAGTATGCAGGAGGCGCTGGCACGGATTGAACAGCCGCAAGCACAGCAAGCACCGCAGACTTCAGCCCAAATGAACACGTCTTTTCAGCCGCCAGCACCGCCAAGCGATGACCAGATGCCTTTGGGCGCGGCGGAAGCATCTCAGGAGGCCCGGCGCATTGCCGCCGCCTGTGACACGTTGGAAGCACTGGAAGAAGCCATACAAAATTTTGAGGGCTGCCCGTTAAAGCGGACGGCCAAGAACACGGTTTTTGCTGCTGGTAATCCAAAGGCTAAAATCATGCTGATCGGCGAAGCGCCGGATACAGGGGAAGATCAAACCGGAAAACCCTTTGTCAATGCAACGGGTCAGTTGCTCGACCGTATGTTCGAGGCGATCGGCCTTAGCCGCGATGCTGATAAACCTGATGAAGCCATCTATCTTACCAATATTATTTTCTGGCGTCCGCCGGGTAACCGGCCGCCCTCCAATTCAGAACTCGCCGTTTGCCAGCCTTTTGTCGAACGGCATATAGAATTGGCAAAACCCGATCTCCTTGTCTATGCCGGCGCTGTATCGGCAAAAACACTGTTGCAGACCGGGCAGGGGATTACCAAGCTGCGTGGAAAATGGCATGAATTTAAAACGGACAGATTGGAAGCGTCAATTCCGGTCATGCCGATCTTTCATCCGTCTTTTCTGTTGCAATCACCGGCACAGAAAAAACATGCCTGGGCGGATCTTTTGAAAATTAAAGCAGAGTTGAACGCTGCAACAGATTAAAAATCCGGTAAAAAATTTACAAAACTTTAAGGTTTCGCTTTTAGGGTGGCGTCAGAAGCGCGGTAATTTTAGGAAAAACGGATAATTTGTATTGAAATAGAATCGGTGTTTTGCAAAAAAAGGAGATTCGAACCTTGAAAGCGTTAATTTTTCCTTTAGATATCTCATTACATAAAAAAATCTGTATTTTAAATAAAATCAAAGCGTTAAGGGTGGCGCGTCTATGATTTCGGCTTATGTTATTACGGAAAACATTGCCAAGGCAATGCTTTTAAGGTAATAATCGTAACCACACAGCAAGGTTTAAAAATAACTGTATGTTTAAAAAAACTGTAGTGAAATATATGCCGGGCCCGCGGATCAGATTAGTCATCGCGATGTTCGGCTTTGTAGCCTTTACATCTGGGGCAGGACTTTCGGCAATGGCATCTATTACAGCCAATGGCCCAACGCCCAAGCCGATGTCTTTGGCAGAGCCTGCGTCTTATGTCAGTAAGATCCCAAGCGCAAAGCCCGTTTCTGTCGTTTCTACGCCGGATAGCTCGGAATATATGCTGTCTTCCTCTGATGTTAATTTGTATAAACAGATTTTTGTACTTCAGCGTCAGGGCAAATGGGACAAGGCAGATGCAAAGATAGCATCATTGCAGGATAAGCGCCTTTTGGGATATGTCGAATATCTGCGTTATATGCACCCAACCGATTATCGTTCAGAATATACCGAATTACGCTCATGGTTGGCTAAGTATCGCGACCATCATGGCGCAAAACGGATCTATGAACTTGCGCTCGGCCGCAGGCCTGCCGATTACCGCGCCCCGGCCAAGCCTTCAATCAGTCTTGGTACCCGTGGTAGTCTGGATCGGTTCGCCGGTGTTATAAGTGAAAACTATGTATCCAACCGTAAGCGGACAGCAGCGCAGAAAAAAGAAATCAGACGCATTTCACGTGCTGTAAAAAGTAAACTGTCAAAAGGCTATGTCACCAACGCGTGGGAATATCTGAATACAGATAATAACCGGGCTTTGTTTGATAAAACCGAATTTGACGAGCTACGGGGTGATATTGCGCAGAATTATTACCTGCATAACCATGTTGATGAAGCGCTGGTTCATGCGAAAGAAGCGGTTATGCGCTCAGGCGCGGATGTTCCGGTTGCCGGTTGGACAGCAGGTCTGGCCAGTTGGAGACAAGGCAGCTATTCCGATGCGGCTGTATTCTTTGAAACCGTGGCGGAAACACGGCGGGCGTCACCCTGGGTGATTTCCGGTGGCGCATATTGGGCGGCACGGGCGCACCATAGAATTGGTAACCGTAAACAATCCGCAAAATGGCTTAAAAAAGCTACAAAATACCCATATACGTTTTATGGGCTGCTAGCCAGCCAGGCATTGGGTAAAAAGGCGCACAGCTTTAACTGGAGTGCGCCTGGGTTTGATGACGAACATTTTGCGACCTTGGCAGATAATAAAATAGGCTTGCGTGTTATCGGCCTTTTGCAGATCAGTGAATATGATCTTGCTGAAAAAGAACTGCGCCAGTTAAATGTTTATCGTGATGAAAATCTGAAAAATGCGGTTGTTTCGATTGCTCAGAAATGGAATATGCCGGCACTGGCAATGCAGCTTGGCAGCGCCTTGACCCATGATAACGGTAATTTGATGGATGCGGCACTGTATCCGATTGTTCCGTGGAAACCAAAGGGTGGCTTTGAAATTGATCAGGCGCTGGTTAATGCCTTTATCCGTCAGGAATCAAGATTTGATCCACATGCTGTCAGTCATTCCGGCGCTGTTGGTTTGATGCAGTTAATGCCGACAACGGCAAGTTATGTTGCAGGTGAAAATGCCAATACATTCAAGACCCGCTCCGGCCAGCGCCGTTTGTTGAAACCCGAATACAATATTGCTTTGGGTCAGAAATATATTTCAACACTGATGCGTGACAGCCGGATTAGCGAAGATCTGTTCAAGCTTACAATTGCGTATAATGCCGGACCGGGCCGTATGTCCCGCTGGGAGCGTGAGATAGATTACAAGGATGATCCTTTGTTGTTTATTGAAAGCATTCCGGCTGCCGAAACCCGTATGTTTGTAGAACGTGTTCTGGCCAATTACTGGATTTACCGCATCCGTCTGGGACAGGATCAGCCGTCTATGGAAGCTGTGGTAAAAGATCAGTGGCCTTTATATGTTTCACAGGACAAGCATGATCGCATGCAGGTCGCCCTGACAAATTCCCGTTATCAATAAAATAACCTGCTGCATTTTAGCGCATTCTGCGTTATATATTGAGTCAGCATGGTTTTGATAAAAAGGATGAGTCAATGGTCTCCGTTAACGAGGTACGCCGTACATTTTTTAAATTCTTTGAAGCGCAGGGGCATAAAATTGTCGATTCCAGCCCTTTGGTACCGCGCAATGATCCAACCCTGATGTTTGCTAATGCCGGTATGAACCAGTTCAAAGATGTCTTTACCGGTAAAGAAACGCCACCTTATACCCGGGCGACAACAGCACAGAAATGTGTTCGGGCCGGTGGTAAGCATAACGACCTTGAAAATGTCGGCTATACCAAACGCCACCATACCTTTTTTGAAATGATGGGAAATTTTTCCTTTGGCGATTACTTTAAGGAAGAAGCCATAAAATATGCCTGGGATCTGGTCACGGGCGAATTCGGGCTTCCCAAAGAAAAGCTGTTGGTGACCGTTTTTTCGGAAGATGATGAGGCCTATAACCTGTGGAAGAAAATTGCGGGTCTGCCGGATGAAAAGATTATCCGGATATCGACCTCCGATAATTTCTGGTCAATGGGTGAGACCGGTCCCTGCGGCCCCTGTTCGGAAATTTTTTATGACCATGGCGAACATATCCCGGGTGGGCCGCCCGGTTCCCCTGACGAAGACGGTGACCGGTTTATCGAAATCTGGAATATTGTTTTCATGCAATATGAACAGATAACGATAGAAGAACGTATGAACCTGCCCAAACCATGCATAGATACCGGCATGGGGCTGGAACGCATGGCGGCAACGCTGATGGGGACCAATGATAACTACGCTATCGATATCATCCGCAACATTATTGAAGACGCTGCCAACCGGACATCAACAGAACCGGATGGACCGCTTTCGGTTTCGCATCGGGTGATTGCCGATCATCTGCGTTCGGCATGCTTTTTGATCTCGGCCGGTGTTCTGCCGTCGAATGAAGGACGGGGCTATGTATTGCGCCGGATTATGCGTCGCGGTATGCGCCATGCCCATCTTTTGGGCGCGAAGGACCCGTTGATGCATGAATTGGTGCCGGGACTGGTTACGTCTATGGGAGAGACATATCCGGAATTGAAAGACGCCAATAGCCTGATCACAGAAACATTGCGGTTGGAAGAATTGCGTTTTAAAAAGACTTTGGAAAAAGGTCTTGGCCTTTTGGAAGCAGAAACCCGCGATCTCGACGCTGATGAGAAACTATCAGGCGCGGTTGCCTTTAAGCTTTATGATACATATGGTTTTCCATTGGATCTGACACAGGATGTCCTGCGTCGGGACCAGAACCGGGACGTAGATACCGCCGGTTTTGATGCCGCGATGGAGCAGCAACGCGAACAAGCCCGCGCAGCCTGGAAAGGCTCCGGCAGTGATGCGGCCAATGAAAAACTGTGGTTTGATATCAAGGACCGTATCGGCGTTGCTGACTTCCTCGGCTATGAAACGGAAGAGGCCGAGGCCAAGGTCATGGCGCTGGTTGATGAAAAAGGTCAGGAAACCGATAGCCTGAAAGCGGGTGAAAAAGGCATTCTGATTACCAATCAAACACCATTTTACGGAGAATCCGGTGGTCAGGTCGGTGATACCGGAACGATCAAGGCAAGCTCGGGCGCTGATATTCTTGTGACCGATACCCAAAAGAAATTGGGCGATATGTTTATTCATCATGTGACGGTAAACGATGGAACCGTTACCTGCGATGATACCGTGCAGATGAAAATTGATGGCACGCGGCGCAATGATATTCGGGCCAACCATTCGGCAACGCATTTGTTAAATGCGGCCTTGCGCCGTAATCTTGGTGACCATGTGACCCAAAAAGGATCGTTGGTCAGTGCTGACCGGCTACGTTTTGATATTAGTCATGCAAAGGCACTAACGGCCGAGGAAATCCGCATCATCGAAGATGAAGTGAATGAACGTATTCGCATGAACACAGAAACGACAACACGGTTATTGCCGATTGAACAGGCCCGCGCCGAAGGGGCGGTGGCGATGTTTGGTGAAAAATATGATGATGAAGTTCGTGTGCTGACCATGGGCGGCGCTGATCCTGATCAAGCGGATCGGGCCTATTCAATGGAATTGTGCGGCGGTACGCATGTGCGGCGCACGGGTGATATCGGCCTGTTCAAGATTACCGGAGAAAGTGCTGTATCCTCCGGAGTGCGCCGGATCGAAGCCCTAAGCGGCCGTGGTGCCCTTGATTTTGTTCATACTGAAGAAGATCGTTTGAAAGCTGCCGCTGAAATGCTGAAAAGCTCGGCCACGGATGTTACCTCACGGATCGAGGCGCTGTTGGCGGATCGTAAAAAACAGGAACAGGAAATTACTGATTTACGACGGAAAATTGCAACAGGTGCCGCTGAATCTGGCGGCGCGCCAGAGATCAAAGAAATCAACGGCGTTAAATTTATCGGCCGGATTCTTGAGGGATTTCCAGCCAAGGATCTAAAACCGATGGCGGATGATCTGAAAACGCAAATGGGCTCGGGTGTGGTTACCTTGATTGCTGTAAATGATGGCAAAGCCTCTATCGTTGTCGGCGTAACAGATGATTTAACAGCGACGATTAATGCGGTTGACCTTGTCCGTATCGGCTCTGAAAAGCTGGGCGGTAAAGGTGGCGGTGGCCGTCCCGATATGGCCCAAGCTGGCGGCCCTGATGCAAACGCTGCTGATGGCGCGGTCGGTTTGATTGAAGCGGCGCTAGGGAAATGAGCGAAGAAAAGGCATTAGTACCTGTCTTTGAAACAGAACGGCTTATACTTCGGGCTATTCGTGAATCCGATGCACCTGCTTATGAGCGTCATTTTGTTGATTACGACGTTATCCGCCATATGAGAGGCACACCCTGGCCTTATCCTAAGGGCGGTGTTTCAGATTACTTGCAGAGCAACGTGTTTAATCGCACCCCCGAAACGCAACGCTGGACTTGGGGTGTATTTTTAAAAACAAATCCCGACGAGCTGATTGGTACTGTGGATTTATACCGTGAGGGTAAACCTGAAAACCGAGGCTTCTGGTTAGGAAAGAAGTTCTGGGGTCATGGTTTGATGACAGAGGCTGTTATCCCGATTACTGATTATGCCTTTGATACATTGGGATTCGAGACTCTATATTTTGATAATGCTTTAGGAAATTTACGATCCCGCAGAGTAAAAGAAAAAACGGGTGCTCGTTTAATTCGTACTGAACCGGCAAAATTGGTTGATCCGCAATATACCGAGATTGAAATCTGGGAGCTTACCAAGCAAAGCTGGATTACATTCAAAAAGACCTGTTTATAATCCGGTAATTTCTATTGCAGCGCGTTTTTAGTGTGTTATAAAGGCCGAGGTTTTACCGATTTAACAATTAAAAGCAATAAAGGACTATCAATGGCTCATCAACGTACTCTTTCTATTATCAAGCCGGATGCAACACGCCGTAATCTGACCGGTGCGATTAATCAACGTTTCGAAGAAAAAGGTCTTCGTATCATTGCCCAAAAACGTCTTCAACTTACCGAAGATCAAGCAAAGAAATTTTATGAAGTGCACGCAGAACGCCCGTTTTATGGCGAACTGGTTGCTTTCATGACATCTGGCCCAGTCGTGGCTCAGGTTCTTGAAGGTGATGATGCGGTTGCTAAAAACCGTGACATCATGGGCGCGACCAACCCTGCAAATGCTGATGAAGGTACAATCCGTAAGGATTTCGCCGAATCTATCGAAGCAAACTCAGTTCATGGTTCTGACAGCGAAGAAAACGCAGCTACTGAAATTAGCTACTTCTTTTCTGGTACAGAAATCGTTGGCTAAGACAGCAGACGTATTTTAAAAAAGCGCGGTTTTAACAGCCGCGCTTTTTTTATGCTTTGAACCATTCATCAAGCTGCTCACGAAGCTTATCATAGTTTGGCCGTAGTTTTTCAACATGCGGGGCCAATTGATCAAATGGTATTTGATCACGGGCGCCTTTTTCAATCGGCGCTGCGGTATCGCTGATACCGGTCAGACCGAAATTGGAGGTCATGCCTTTAAGATCATGAGCGCGGCCACGCAAGGCATCGTAATCCTGATCTTTAAGCGCCTGTTCGGCAGCGGCAATCAGCTCTTCGGATTTGCTGTATAGATCCTGCATCATTTCATCAAGCGCTTCACTACCCAGACTATCTTTCAGATTGCCAAGCATCACCTCATCAAACAGAAGGGCACCGAAATCTTCGCTAGGGGCCATATCGGCATCATCCGCGGATGATTTACCGGTGCCGCCATCGAGTTCCAGCTTTTGTTTGGGCTGAGATGCGGCCGGTTTATCCTCGCTGGAGGTTTCCTCTGTGGGCTTTTCAGGGGCTTGCTCTTCAGGGGGATTGTTATCCGGCTTGTCTCCGGCACGGCGTAATGGGTGATCCGGGTTCGGGTCGTCTTTTTTATCCTGGAACAGGTGGCTTTGCCGTGTTGAATCCTGAGCCTGCGTATTTGGGTCTATTTCTGTACGGACAGGATCATTTGACCGGCGCGATGTTTTAAATGCCCCGTGTTTATGAGCAACTCGGGCAATTAATGAGCGTAGGTTATCAGGGTCAATGGGTTTTGAGATATATTCATTCATACCGGCAACCTGGCAGCGCTCGATGTCTTCTTTCATAACATTGGCGGTCATGGCAATAATAGGGATATGCGCCTTATCAGCCTGCGGTAGTGTACGGATTTTCATTGTGGCTTCGATACCGGACATGACGGGCATTTCCATGTCCATCAGGATGACGTCTATAGGCTGATCCTGCAGTGTTTGATAGGCTTCCTGACCATCACTGACGGCAGTAACATGATGTCCGTCTTTTGAAAGCAGGCCAATCAGGACTTTTTGGTTAATGTGATTATCATCGGCAACCATAATATCCAAAGGTGGAATATCCAGATCCTTGCGTGAAGACGCATCATTTTCCGGTTCGCTACCGATCGGCATGGGCAGGGTAAAGTAAAACAGGCTTCCTTGTCCGGGGGTGCTGTTAATTTGTACTTCTCCACCCATTGCCGTAACCAGACGTTTACAAATAGCAAGCCCAAGACCCGTACCGCCAAAACGCCGTGAGATCGTTGAATCGGCCTGAGAGAACGGGTTGAAAAGGTTGCGTTGTGCTTCCGGTGTGATGCCGATACCGGTATCTTTAACACCGAAATAGACATTACTTTTTCCATCACCGGCATCTTCAGCTTTGACGATGACCGTAACGCCGCCATTCTCTGTGAACTTAACCGCATTACCAACAAGGTTTAATAAGACCTGACGGATGCGGGTTGGATCGCCTTCCAGATAAGCGGGGGTATTGGGGGAAACTTCGGCTGTGATTTCAATATTGCGTTCTTTGGCGCGTCCGGACATCAGCATGATGACACTTTCGACCATACGGCCAAGGTCAAAATTCATTTTTTCGATTTCCATCCGGCCTTCTTCGATTTTAGAGAAATCAAGAATATCATTCAACAGTGCCAGCAGGGCATCACCGGAATATTGAATTGTCTGTGCATATTCTTTTTGCTGTTCTTTTAGTTCTGTATCCAGAAGAAGACGCACCATACCCATAATACCGGTCATGGGCGTGCGGATTTCATGGCTGATGACAGCCAGAAAGGCTGATTTGGCGCGGTTTGCTTCGTCGGCAACTTCTTTGGCGCTTCGCATGGCTTCGGCGCGCTCGGCCTCGCGCTCTTTCAGCTCGCCCAGCAATTCCCGTTCACGCTGAAGGATGCTCACCAGTTTTTCCTGATCGGATGTTTTTTGCTGTTCACGAAGCTTTTGTTCCTGCATATGCTTTTTGCGGCGTTCAACAAAATTAAGTTTTTCGGATGATTTAACGGCATTCAAGCGAATGTAACCAAAGCCAAGAAAAGCGGCCAGATGGGCGGCCAGAAAGCTTTGATATATGACAGGCCAATCCGAAACCTGACCAGCAGCGATATACAGAAATGCACCTGCACCAGCAAGAAACAGCGTAGAGATGACAAGCAGGATTCCGGCAGAGCGGGGTTCTGTTGTCATGAATACAGTCACGACAGCCACAAGCGTAATACAGAGCAGAGCAACAGGTATAGCCGTGAAAATAGCCCTCGATAAGTCATCCGGCAGATTTGTGGCCAGACTAAAATACAAGCCCAGAGCGATCATAATAAAGAAACCAGCGCAAGTCAGCCGCCGCAGCAGCGCCTGATCCTGATTTAAACCAATGAGGCCAGTGAGCAATAGTTTTGAGCCAATTAAGCCGTAAACGAGCAAGGGCAGAAAGACCACAAGTGTATTATTGCCATGGGCAATTAAAGTATCCTGGGTCATGATAATCGGGAAGATCAAAGCAATATAAGGCATAAAGGCATAGGCCATTTTCTTTTCTGTTAGAACGGCAATAAACCCGGCCAGAACGATGAATAATAAAGCAATGGCCGCGATGGTGATATCGCGACCCTGCTGTTGTTTGATTTCCTGTTGATATCCGGCGGGGGTCATTAATTTTGGCGTAAATCGAACAGTCGTGCCGGGGCTGACGTCCATACGTAGGGCAAAGATCCGCAGCTGGCTTAGGGGCACCGCAAGCGGAATGGTGTTTTTACGCTGATCTTCGTGCTGTATTTTGTTTATTACGCCTCGCCCATCTCTGATGATAGGTGTATCGGGTGATGATGTATCGTAAACTTCCAATCTTTCGATTGATCCAAAAGTTCCTTCAAAAAAGTCGCCAAGGGATAAAAGCCACTGCTGGTTAAATCGATCCTGATTAAAGACAGAGAAAACAATCCAATATGTATTCCCAGAGGCCGGCAGTATAATATCGCCTGTGGGCGCGGATTGTCCTTCACGTCTTTTATAGCGCTGCAGAATATCAGCCGTATCGGTTTGTGCCGTCGTTTGGCTAAAAACCCGTACGGAATTATCAAGTGTATAAACCGGAGCCTTACTGGACAGAACCAGTGGCTTTAGGGTGCTTTTATTTACTTGCGCCGAGGCGTTAAGGGTAAATAAAAACAAAACTAACAGCGTTAAAAAAACGGTTTTTAAACCCTGATTTAAATTTAAAGCCTGTTTCAATAGATGCCCCGATGCTTGTTTGGATTTTAATAGATAATCAATCCAAGTGTTATAAAGATAATTACACCGCCAATGGTACCCCATTTGGCAAAAACTTTGAAGCTTTCCCACGTGGTTTCAGCGTGTTCTTGTGCGGTTTCTTTCGTCATGGTGAACTCTCTTTTGTTTTTAGGACATACATAGACATATGATCAAAAAAACATTTTACGACGAAAACAAAAAAAATTCTTTAAGAAAAACGTAAAATATGCGAAATCTATACCTAACATCTTGTAACATCCGGTATATATTAGATTGATGCAAATGCAGAAACAAGTCAAAGCCCGTGGTTTCTTATGGGGAGCGTTTTTTACGCTCCTGCTATTTATTATGCCTGTGATACCCGAAGCCTCGGGGCAGGATCAGCTTTATGTTATTCGTAATCTGACCGTCGACAAAGTTGCAGAAAATGCTGTTCAAGCGCGGGATCAGGCGATTCTGGAAGGCCAGCGTGAAGCTTATCAAATGCTGGCAGACCGGTTGTTAATGTCGGAGAGTGGAGAAATCCCGCTGGAAGAAATTTCTACCAGACAAATCAGCAGCCTGATTAGTGATTTTGAAACACGGCAGGAACAGTTTTCCGATAAGCGTTATCGCGCTAAAATGACCGTGCGTTTCAAAGCAGACGCGGTAAAAGCATTTTTAGGTCAGAGCCAGACAGCGAAACTGGCAGAGGTGCAGAGCAAACCGGTATTGGTGCTGCCGTTTATCCGTGATGCCAAGACAGGTAAAAGCACTTTATGGTCGCGTGACAATCTTTGGCTTCAGGCTTGGGAGGGCGGTGTTTCTGATAACCTGCAATTGGTTCCGGTCAGGGTGCCGGCAGGAGATACCCGTGATGCCACGCTTGCCGGTGAGGGTGAAATCCTCTCGGGAAGTGTTGATGAGGTGGAAATGCTGAAAAATCAGTATCAGGCCGATAAAGTGGTTATCGCTGAAGGGGCTTTGACCGATAATGGTGTTGAAGTCATTGTGTATGAATATATTGCAGATAGCTTGTCCCGGACAAAAACGATTTCTGTTGGAACAACGGGAACGGAAGCTCAAAAATGGGCTGTGGCTGTTAAAGGTGTTCAGAAATATTTAAATGACAGGTGGAAGAAAAAATTACGCTATTCGCCAGATGCCATTGGAAATCAGCAGGCTGTATTATTGGTAAGATTCGATAGCATGCGGGACTGGATACGCATGAAGCGGATGATTGAACGGAATCCGCAGATTAACGAAGTACAGATGCGCGCCTTAAAACGTGATTATGCTGAAATCGGTGCTGTATTAACAGGGACGCTTGATGATTTGCGGAATAGTTTCTCATCCCATAATCTGGTTTTCCGCCAGACTCAAAACACTGGACTTGCGGGTGCCGGTCAAACAGTTTACGAAATTTATGAAACAGCTGCCCGGGTGGAAAACCAAAACCGACAGGGGCATTCTGTAGGTGAAGGGGGCGGGCAAGACCGACAAATCCGCTATGATACTATGATTGATGCCTATCAAAACCAATCAGGAACACGATATGTACAACCATAAGCATCTGTATTTCTGGGGCGCGGTTTTTCTATCTTTTGTTGCTTTCGTCGCCGTTTTCAATGCAATTCTACTGCCTTTTATTCTGGGGTTGATACTGGGCTACCTGCTCGATCCTTTGGCTGACCGTCTGGAAAGAATAAACTGTCCCAGAGGGCTGGCGTCGCTTATCGTATTGTTCTTTTTCTTTACGACTTTATTCACGCTTATGGGCTTGCTCTGGCCAGTATTAAAAGACCAGTTCGTCCAGATGGCGCAATTGTTTCCCCAATATCTTGATCAGGCCCGGTTATGGCTAGGTAATTTTGCGGAAAGATATCTTGTTGCTTATGGCGGGGATAATCTTCTTTCTTCTAACGCGTTGGGAGATAAATACGGTGAACAGATCCTGAGTTGGATGACGGAGACAGCTAAAAACCTGTGGTCGGGAGGAACGGCAATTTTTAATGTGCTTTCCTTGCTGGTGATTACGCCAATCGTTGCGTTTTATCTGTTGCGTGATTGGGACCGGATGGTTTCAAAGATTGATGGTTTTCTGCCCGTTGCAGACCGGCCACTCATCCATCGCATTATGCGTGATATTGATGAGACATTGGCAGGGTTTTTACGCGGTCAGGGGCTGGTCTGTTTATTGTTGGGCATGTTTTATGCAGCAGGGCTTACAATTGTCGGCTTGAATTTTGGTTTGATTATAGGCTTGTTTATCGGGCTGGTTTCTTTTGTTCCATACATAGGAGCGATTTTTGGCGGCATGCTTTGTGTGGGGATCGCAGCGCTGCAGTTTGCTTCCTTGGAGCCTGTGTTACTGGTCGGGCTGGTTTTTGTCCTTGGTCAGTTTCTAGAAGGTAATATCCTGGCGCCAAAGCTTGTCGGTGATAATGTTAATCTTCATCCGGTCTGGATTATCTTTGCCTTGTTGGCGGGGGGCTCGATTTTGGGATTCATGGGCGTAATGATAGCTGTTCCTGTAGCCGCTGTATTAGGTGTTGTGACACGTTATCTGATGAATTATTACCTGCATGCTGATGTTTATAACGAACGTAAGAAAACAGCCAAGAGCACGAAAACTCCGGCTGCCAAGCCTCGAAAAAAAGCGAAATAACAAGACATGGAAGCAGAACAGCTGACATTAGGGCTCCCTTATCGACCTGCGCTAGGGCGGGAAGATTTCCTGATTGCGAATTCCAATCGGGCGGCTATCGAATTTATTGATAGCTGGCCTGACTGGCACGAACCTGTGGCCATTATTTATGGTCCTAAATCATGCGGTAAAACACATATTCTAAATGTCTGGCGTTCAAAAACCGGTGCGGTTGAATTGACCCGCGAAGACTTAACACCAGACAGACTGGAAACAACACTGGATCAAGTGCCCGGTAACTTTACGCTGGATAATCTGGAAGATTTGATCTCAGCCGGTTCTGCAGAACAGCATGCTGTTTTTCATTTAATTAATGAAATACGGAATAAGGGCGGAACATTGTTATGCACGACCCGTACAGCGCCAGCTGAATGGTCTGTTGCGCTGAAGGATCTGGAATCACGTATGAAAGCAGCGCATATTTTATCAATTGATATGCCTGATGATGACTTGTTATTTGCAATATTTGTAAAGCTGTTTCATGACCGGCAGATCTCTGTGGATCCTGAAATGATCCAGTTCCTGCTAAGTCGCTGTGACCGTAGCTTTGACACTGTATTTTCTATGGTTGAAAAAATCGATGCGGCATCCCTGCAAGAGAAACGCCGCATCACTTTACCTTTTATCAAAAAAGTTCTGAGCCTTTAAGATTGTTTCTTAGCTGTCGTTTTGCGCTTGGCAGCTGTTTTCTTGGCAGCAGGGTTTTTAGCTGCTGTTGTCTTTTTAGCAGGCGATTTTTTAGCAGCGGCTGTTTTCTTGGCAGGAGTCTTTTTAGTGACTGGTGCTTTTTTAGCAGCTGTAGCTTTCTTCGCCGGTGCTTTGGCTGTTGTAGATTTAGCCTTGGTGGTTTTACGGGCAGTAGCCGTTTTCTTGGCTGCCGGTTTCTTTGTGGCTGTCGCTTTACGTGGCGCTGCCGTTGATTTCTTAGCAGGCGCAGCGCTTGTCGTAGAAGCAGCGGTGCTTGATGCTGCTTTGCTTTTGGCCGCTGTTTTCTTCTTGGTCGGGGCCCGTTTTTTTGGCGCGGATTTTGTCTTTTGATCAAGGAGTGCTTTGGCAGCGCGTTCGCGTTCAGTTTCAACGCCTTGCTGAAAGGCCATAGAAATACCGGCAACAAGTGCTATGCCCCAAGGAATAAAAAGAAGCTCGGGATTGATTTTGCCTAAGTCTGATTTGGTCAGGACATAAGCAACCGCAGTTGCGGCAAGTGTACCTGCCGTTGCGTATAGAATCATCTTAAGGGTAAGGCTGTTAATTTGCGCCCGTTCCCAATCTTCAATTTTCTTATTATGCATGCGTTTTTCCCCTTCGTCTAATGCAGCTTAAATTACATCATAAAATGATGTTTATAACAAAAGAAAAATTTTGTTATAAAGAATTTAGGCAATAATATCGGGTAAAAGCATGCTTTCAACTTTTGCGATCTGGTCTTTTAAGGCGAGTTTTCTTTTTTTGAGCCTTTGCAGCCGTAGAAAGTCAACAGGGACGGTTTCCCCCAGCTGTTCAATAACGATATCAAGATCGCGGTGTTCGGTTTTTAACTCTTCAAGTTTTTCCTGAAGCTCGTCAACATCTTCCATAGGTGGTATCTCTTCCTTCGTTTAACCCTAAAATAGCAGAAAAGAAAAATTTTGCCAGAAAATCATGATTTTTGTACTAACAATGTTACCATACTTATTATAAAGTTAAAAAAAGTTTGAATAGAAAAGTGGTCAGCATGGCAAACGAAAACAAAAAACGTATCGGTATTCTCACAAGTGGTGGCGATTGCGCCGGATTAAATGCGGTTATCCGGGCTGCGGTTCATGCTGCCTATCAGCGGGGCTGGGAAATTATCGGCATCGAAGACGGAACGGCAGGGTTGCTGGATCGTCCGGCCCGTTACCGTATATTAACGCCGTCCATGTTTGATACGACGATCATGCGTCTAGGGGGCACTATTCTGGGAACGACCAATAAAGGTAACCCTTTCAAGTTTCCAATGCCGGATGGCAGCTTTAAAGATCGTACGCCGGAAATTATCGAAGCCATTAATGATATTGGCCTTGATGCCATTATCGGTATTGGTGGTGATGGCAGCCTCGCAATTTTGAAAAAACTGGCTGATGCCGGCGGGTTTCCTTTGATAGGCATTCCAAAAACAATTGATAATGATCTGGGTGAAACGGAAAACTCTGTCGGTTTCGAAACCGCAATGAGCGTTGCTACCGAAGCTTTGGACAGGTTGCAGCCAACAGCGGCCAGCCATGACCGGATCATGGTTCTTGAAGTTATGGGCCGCGATGCCGGCCATATTGCTTTATCTGCAGGTATTGCCGGTGGCGCCGATGTGATCCTGATACCTGAAATCCAGTATTCGTTTGAAACAATCGCTAAAAAAATAGCGGCGGTTCGTGAAAAAGAAAACCGTAATTTTGCTTTGGTCATTGTATCGGAATCAGTCAAGACGCTGGATGGCGACAAGATTGAAGTTGAATATCATGGCGGCGAGAAACGTTATGGCGGTATTGGTCATTACTTGGGCGAACGGCTGGCAGAAGTAACGGGATCTGAAACCAGGGTTACGGTTCTGGGGCATGTTCAACGCGGCTGCGCACCTATTGCCGCAGACCGTATTCTGGCCTCGGCCTTTGGGGTTCATGCTGTAAAATTAATAGATGAAGGCAAAAGAAACCGTATGGTTGCCTGGTCAAACCGTGAAGTTATTGATGTAGAGATTGATGACGCTATTAAAGCCTATCAGGCGGTAGATGTCAGTGGCGCGCTCGTTGAAACAGCCCGGGCTTTGGGGATTAGTTTTGGTGATAAATAAAATAGCCATGGATCAACAGCTTAAAAAGAAGTATCCTTAACGCTGGACTATAAACGAGGTTAATAATGCTTTACGTGCAGCAGTCACTTGGGTCAGATGAAGAAATTATGATGGCCGCCCGTTTTCACTGGATGTATACATTCAAAGCGGTGATGTGGATCGTTTTTGGTATATCTCTGGGGATTGCTTTTGCTTATGCAGCAATCTGGTGGGAGGTGAATTCTACCATTCGTGAGCTGTATGATAACCTGCCGTCGGAGTATTATTCACAGATGGAAGACAAAATCATTGAAGAACGTGGCGGGTATATCCCGATTTTATGGTCTTTGCATCCTATGTTTCGTATCGGCGTTCTGGGGATGTTTATTATGGGGCTGTTTTTCTTTGCCAATATGATGATTATCAAGGCCACAACCGAAATTGCTGTTACGTCAGACCGCCTTATTTACAAACGTGGTTTGATCGCCCGTCAGGTTGGCGAGCTTAGTATAGACCGTATTGAAGGCGTTTCTTTGTTGCAGGGTGTATTGGGTCGTATATTGGGTTATGGCCGGGTCAGCGTCCGCGGCATGGGTATCGGTGAAGTTATTTTACCGCCGATTGAAGAGCCGATCGAATTCCACAAAGCCGTGCAAGAAGCCCGTGCGATGCAGGATAAAAGCGGTTATACAAGCGGTCAGGACACGCTGAAATAAATAAAAATTAAAAAAATATGGAACCTTTTTGGCGCATAAACTTGAAAAAAACGCGCCAAATGATATATAATTTATACTGAGCGGGTTAACTTAAAAAAACACGGGGTCTCAATAATGAAAATAACAGACGATCTTCTGGATTGCCTTAATCTGAATACGGCAACCCAACGACGCTCCTTTTTGAAGACGAGCGCAATTATCGCGGCTGCAGCCCAGATATGGATGCCAACAGCAGCGGATGCCAGAAACTTTGCCGTTCAAGGCCGGTCTTTACAGTTTACAAACATGCATACGGGCGAAAAGTTCCGTGGAGAATACTGGGAAAACGGAAAATATAACAAAGATGCTTTTAATGAAATTAAGCAGATATTCCGTGATCATCGGGCAGATGAAACATTTCCGATTGACCCGCGTTTGTTGGACATTATGTATGTAATGCAACAACGGGTCGGTAACAAGACTAGCTATAAACTGTATTCAGGTTACCGGTCACCTAAAACGAATGCCAAGCTACGTAAGGTATCGTCGGGCGTTGCCAAGAAAAGCCTGCATATGTTAGGACAGGCCGTTGATCTAAGCTTGCCGGGTACAGATCTTTATAAATTCCGTAAAGAGGCGCTGGCTTTAAAAGCGGGTGGAGTCGGTTACTATCCGAACAGCCATTTCGTGCACCTTGATACAGGGCGCGTTCGTCACTGGTAATTACGCTGCCAATAAAAATAGTTGATATTATCACCCCGCTGAAACAATCAGACGGGGTGTTTTTTTAATTAGCAAAATTAGGTCTGAGTGCCAGATTACGTTTTTTCTTGTTCTGGATCTCGGCATGGGTTTGCTCGATAGCAATAAAACGCTCGGAAGAGGTCGGGTGGCTGCTGCGCATATCTATGCTGGCCTGCCCTTCAGCTGCCATGCGGCGCCAGAAATTGGCAACCTGACCTGTCGGAAATCCAGCCCTGGCCAGATAGTACATGCCGACATAATCGGCTTCCTGCTCAAACGGGATTGAAAAACGCTGTTGGCCGATTGCACCGCCAATACGTGAAAACTGGTTGCCAGTATTAACGCCGGCAGCACCAAGCAGTGCGTCAACCGCAAACCCACCAAGCGAGCCTGTCATTGTATTCTGTTTCAGCCTTTCGACATGTCCCATTGTATTATGGGCAAGCTCATGGGCAACAACCAGTGCAATTTCACTGTCATTATTGGCAAATCGGGTGATCCCGCGGCTAATAACAATTTTTTGACCATCGGCATAGGCGTTAATCGCGCTTGAGTTATCCAGTAATACGGGATAATCACAGGCCTGAACCGGTGTTAAGGTGGAAACCCGTTTGGTTCCGCCTCTGTTATAGGTGATTTCGATCTGCCTATAACCGGCAGCGTCTAACAATTGCTGTGCAGCTTTTGTAGCATTCTCACCACGTGGAATAGGGCGCCCATTAATAGAAAGTAATAGGTCACCTTGTCGCAAACCTGCTTTTTGACCCGGTGAATTTGGCACAACATGCTGTACCATTAATGTCGGACCCACCCCGTAAAGCTGTTGAGCTGTCTGCCGGTATTCTTGCGGGACGGCGTAGATATTCCAGGCGCTGATACCTGTTGCCGGACGGGTATTCTGGCCGCAAAATTCGGCATTGCTGGACAGTATAGGTAAAGAGATACGATAAAGATCGGACTGGGCATTCACAAAGCTTTCATAAGCCAGAGCCTTTTGCTTGGCCTGTTCGGCCTGTATTTGCGGTGCGCTTCCTTGGGGTGCCATAGTTTGCACACCTGCACAGCCGGTCAGTAGAAATGTAAAGCTTAGAAGTAAGAGGTGTTTTTTTATCATGGCCTGTCTTTGTTTTAGTCGAAATTCCGTACAAGTTATTAACTCATGAACAGAGTAAGGGTTCCAGAAAAGTTTAGAGAATTTATAGATTTTAGCAATGATTAACCAGCACCTATGGTTATGGAATTGAAATTATAAGGTAATTTTTTTTGTTTGTAATTAAGGTGTTAGGCCAAATATTTGCTTTTTTGTCCTGATAGGCGTATATTTATTTTCTTCAAACCTTGATGGTTTGAAGACAGACGCAATCGGTGTGTTGTTTGCGGTATAAAAAATAGAGGATAAAATGAAAAAACAAAATATGAGGCAGCATCTGGATGCTGCCCTAAACGCTGTTGTGGATTGGGACGAGATCCAGCAACATGATACAGGATTGACGTCATCAGAAATTAAAGAAATTGGCGCCAATGCCGAGAAGGTCTTTAATGACCTTTATAAAGAAAAAGGCATAAAGCCTGATCTGACCCTATATCGGGATTTTATAAGTGTGTTTTCAGAAAACATATATAAGTTGAAAGTTAATACAGTGAGCCTGCTGGAAGCCTGCTTTTTAAAAGAACCGCAAAATAGCGAGGCACTGAAAACAGCCGAAGATAAAATGCAAAAGCAGATCGACTACCATGAACGCTATTATTGCGCTACCAAGACCGAAGCCAATAGCAATATAATGTCGGGACAATGCCTAAGGGTCGCGGCAAGTGTCTTTGATTCAGATTCTAAGAATATTAAGGCGCACAATAAAGCGTCAGCTACGAATCCTGATGTACGGCGTGGTCTTCTATCACCTAAAAAATAAGCCAAGTGATAAAAAAGCCCTGCCTGTGGAATAGGACCACGGGCAGGGCTCTGTAATTTAGGGGCTTATGCGGCTTTATCGAGCTTCTCGGCCATTTGTTTGAACCAGGTACGATGACGTAATTCGTCTTTATGGGCCTGATCGCAGATGGTTTTCAGCTCGGCTGTACAGCAGTTATTTTGCAAAGCTTTTTCATAGGCTGTGACGGTGTCTTCTTCATTTGACCCCATGGCGCGCAGAATTGATTCATCACCCATGATATCAGCAAGAACGACCTTTCCTTGCGTTAACATTTCTTTTGCCGATCCATCCGGAATATCTACGTCAAGAGCAAGGGCAATCTGTGATAAATCTTGCATATGGCGGCTATGATCCTGACGTAATTCAGCAACTTGTGAGCTTAAAGATACATCATCCAGCCGCTCGATTGCTGAGTCATAAGCTTCGCCTGCAGCGTGTTCCAGTTTGATAAGGGCTGTGACCAGATCTTCGATGTTATCTTGGCTTCCTACATACGTAACCATTGTTCAATACCTTTGTGTTGTTGCTGTATAAACTATACGGCAACAAACTGGCTGTAGAGGGATGAGTTCCACATTTCTGAAAAGGCATCTGCCAACGCCGATAGATTTATATTAAAAGATTAACGCTGATACCGCCCAATAACCAGATATAGGCCAGCATCGCTAACCAGAACAGAATCTTTTCGCTCAGGCGGTCACTGCCCATGGCCATCATGCCGTGCTTTTTCAAAGACCAGCCAAGAAAAGCAACACTAACAAGGCTGAATAAGGCATTCAGGAAGAGGGTATAATCGATCTTGAAGAATTCTCGATCTGTAACGCTTTTGGCTGTTGATGGATCGGGTAACAGATCAAAAGCCGCAAAACCATAATGCAGGATTAGCGCCGCTGCGATCAGAATAATCAGGAAGACGCCCATGATATACGCCGCCATTTTCCAGCCATAGTATTTCGTTTGTATGCGGAGTATAGGAAAAACCACCAAATCACTGAATATAAAGGCCATGATGCCGGCAAAGGCAACGCCGTTACCATACAGAACGGCAGCGAGTGGAATGTTTCCCATTGAACCGATGAAGGTAAAAAACGCGGCGAGTGGTCCGACGATGGTTTGGACAAGCATTTGCCAGAAAGCCGGATCCTCGTTACCCGAACCAACAAACAGCGCCTGAAAGAAGCTCTGCGGTACAAAGGCGGCAATAATGCCGGCAACTGTAAAGCCGATGGTGACATCTTTCCAGACCATATTCCATTCCATGACGTAGCGGTTTGCGACCATCTTCCAACCTTCTTTGGAGCGGATCAGCTTTTTCCAGTCAGGAACATCTTGATTTTCCGTGTCTCCTTCTTCCTGCCGCGCATGTTTACGTGCGTCTTGCTCAAGCTTTTTCGGTAAAGTGAACTTGATGATCAGCCACATCAAAAGGATTAAAAGCAAACCGCCAAGATATTCCCCGACGACAAACTGCCAGGATAAAAAGACGGCAATTATAAGCCCCAATTCAATCACAAGATTGGTGGAGGCCAGAAGAAAAGCAAGAGAAGGCACAAGGCCCGCGCCTTTTGTAAACAAAGACCGGGTCGTCGCAAGGGCTGCAAAACTGCACGAACTGGAAATAAAGCCAAAAAATGTTCCTAATGCCACGCTTTTGGGGCCTGTTTCCCCCATGCTTTGCTTCATACGCTCACGGGTCACGAATACCTGAATCATAGAACTTATAAGATAGCCAAGACCAAACGCCCAGAACGCCATCCAGAACAGCCCCAAAGTGGTCGTTGCGGCTTCCGCATATGTTTGTAAAAAGTTACTCATTCTATACCCTATAATGCCTTTAGTGTTTGTAAGAGCTTTATAGAGTAGTTTTAGATGAACGTGCCGCGCTGTCAATCGGTGTTACTGGAGGTGCATCTGCGGGGCTTTTAGATTATGGTGTATTAATGTTTATAAAAATATTTTTTAAAACCCGCATAATGCTTTTTGCAGCTTTGCTTTGCGGTCTTGCTCCCTTTAATGTTGCTGCGGGTGGGCTCGATGACATGGAGGGTTCAATAGATAAAATGATTAAAGAAGTGCGTGCTTATTATAAGGATAAGAACGAGCCACAGCTAAATGTTGATTTTATTGTTGAAAGGTATATTCCCACTAAGGTCAGAGAAGATGAACTGATCAAATATTTGACCGCTAACGGTTTCAATGCATATGACCATAGCAAGGAGGGATCCGCTAAAAAAATGTGGATACTTACGCGTAAGGTAATTCCATGGTGGCAAATACTTTATGGGCGTGTAGATTTAAGAGTTATTTTAACATTTCAGGACGGTGTTTTAAGTGATGTGGAAAGCATGGTTTTTTTAACGGCTCTTTAAATAAAGCCTTTGAATAGCCTCTATATTTCGTGTATTAAGTTTTTGATCTCAAAATCCTCCAAAAGTCCATCATAATGTGTAGAGTATGTGAAATGTTTTTTGGTCTCAAACTCGAATGATGTCATCCAGTCTAAGACTTTTACTTGGTCGTCAAACTCATCAAAACGTGTACCTCCGTAGCCTGAATGTAAAAACCTGTTTACCAGTGCCGCTAAGGAGCTATATTTTCCACTACATTTGTTTGTTATCATGAATTCAGGCTTTTTATTAGCTTTTACCAGAATATTCATACTATCGAAATCAACATCAATAGAGCCGTTAGTAAACATAAGGCGACCACCACGTTTTTTTAAGTGTTCAGGCATATATTTCCCGCAAGTTAAATTAACGAAAGGTTTTGTTGGGGAGCCGTTATCACTCACTTGTTGCTTCCAATTTGTGAGACGCAGATAAGTGGTTGCGCCTGAGGTTGCGCCTTCGCTGCAAGAACCACGAATACAGTCTAATGATAGGTCATCCAGAGAAAACGAAAAAGACTTTAATACTTTGTGGGCTAGTACTATGAGATGTAATAATGTTTCAAATGCATGCTCATTAGGTCCTTCCGTCCAAAGTCTAGTCTCGCCAACTGGTGATCTTTCTATGCCTTCATTTAAATACAAATCAATTTTTTCTATTTGCCCCAAATCTGCAAGCAGATTAGACAATTCTACGGCGTTAATTATGCTGTTTGGTTTGGAGGTATTCTTAATTTCAAGCAGTGGTAAGTGTGCTGGATTTAACTGAAAAAAGTATGTTAGAGGCAGTGCTTTCTCCAAAGAGTAATTACTTAATGCAAATAAATTCTTTCGATATAAATCCGCATTGATACGAATATTGGTGATTTCTTTTGTAAAGCGGGCTAATGGTTTTTCACAAATCACAGTTAGACCTGCTTCTGCAATTTTTGTTAAATAAAAATAGTGACTATCTGATGGGGTTGCAATTATAACGGGAGAATTCTGATTAATGCACGCCTTCACAATGGCCTCTTGTTTTTCGATCGGTGATCCGTTGGGAGTAATAAACCTAATTCCTTTAAAGGCCTTAAAAGCTTTCAGCCTTTTTTTATCTGATTCATCCGTAGAAAATATTCTTATGTGCGCTGGTTCTATATTCATGTTTCCAAATAATAACGCTGGTAGCATCCTGCTCAAGATGACATCACCGCATCCAATAATGTTAATTGTATTGTCTTTCTTAAAACTAATGCTTGATGACATAGATCTTAAACTCGTTATTACAATTACAAGGTAGAAAAAACCCAATAATCTAAAAATATCACAGATTTCTTCCTGAGCTATCAAAAAACTCAAAAATATTTTTCTGACTTCTGGGCATAGAGTGTGATGTCAGGCGATAGATGATCGTTTGTCTCTCAGCCCCATGGCCACTGTGAGCTGGTCTCACTAAATTGAACAGTCTGTTAAGGTGTATCGGCAACGAGATCGGACACCGATACTATGACAAAAAGACGTAAATTTTCGACTTCATTTAAGAAACAAGTGGCCCTTGCTGCGCTT
>Ga0306901_1000193_pt1 | contig 30291 bp, 18 predicted proteins | sample AntRauMFilla3767_FD_190431 | JGI IMG/M metagenome (GOLD analysis project Ga0306901, IMG submission 190431) | Saline lake microbial communities from Rauer Islands, Antarctica - Metagenome Filla 3 #767 (v2) (version 2) | ecosystem: Environmental > Aquatic > Non-marine Saline and Alkaline > Saline ... | reverse complement strand
ATTACGAAAGTTGATTTCTTTATGAACAATTGTGTTAATGGGTCAGCCTCGGGGCTTGATGCGTTTGGTGAGACAACCTACGATGTGGTTAATCCTATACCTGACAGATTCGATGAACTTGTCTATTGTACGTATGTCAACCTGAAAGGAAATGTGCTTGGTGGAGATTTTCCTCAGTCATTATCACGAATGCCGAACGTTGAAAAAATACTCATTCAGGGTAGAGCTTTCATTGAGAATTCTGATAATGATTTTAAAGATCCAGATCCACAAAGTGAGAATCATAATGGGAAGCAAAGATACAGAACTGAAAATTTCTTTTCTGGTCCATTTCCTCAAGACTGGTCTGAATGTCAGGAGTTAATGGATATCGAAGCGTCTTCTATGCATAGAGTGATATCATTTACAGGGGATATACCGCATTCATTATGGGCCTTACCGAAAATACGAATTGTATTATTGATGGGTAATAATGGGTTGTCTGGCAGTTTAGGTGAAGTTCCAAACCCTGAAAACTCACTGTTAGCATATGTCCATATTGGTGGTGGCAAAGAGACTGCCTACGGTGGTAAATCTCAAATTAATGGATCTTTACCGCCAAGCTGGGGGCTATGTCCAAACTTGCATTTTATTAGGGTTGATAATACCATTATGCAAACAGCCATTCCTCAAGTATGGAAAGACAATATGATAAACATGAGGATATTTCAGTTTTCTGGGAATGAAGGGCTTGTTGATACGTTTCCAACATTTCTAATCAATGGTAATAGCCCAACTCTATATTATTTCGCATTTCGCGATACTGGTCTTTATGGTGATCTACCCGATACCGCAGATGTAGATCCAAGTCCTTACATTTCAATATTTGGCTTAGGAGGAACTGATCTCACTGGGGAAGTGAAAGACTGGGTTGCTAATATACGGCATGTACAATTTAGATTTAATGGTCTTAACTTTACTTCTCTTGGGCCAAAGTTTTATGACCCTGATGCACCCATCTGGCAAAGAATAAGATTTTGGGATGTTTCCGGGAATAATATTAGTCAGCAGGAATTACCTGATGTAACTTTCAGTGGTGTCGATTTTGAAGGCATAACACAGTCTCAAAATGGACTGACTATAGGCATTGACACTGATTTAGGCGTTGTTTTTTCAGGGACAGTCACGCAAACCACAGCGCCTGATGATCAGTGGTTCAGAGATGTAAACGCAATTGGAGTATGGCCGAATAGTTGGGCTGGATACGAAATTACACTTATTGACCCTGATGGTATTGAGCCTAACAGGCGGTATATAAATGAAAACAGTACCAACTGGGAGGGTGGTTACTTATATCCTCGTGGTGCAGATGATTTGAATACAGGCGAACCATTAGATTTTACGGGTATAACCGGATGGACGTATGAAATTAGACCATTAGCTCTGAATAAAATTATAAGATTCAAGCGAGGTGAAAATGATTTCATACCTCGGCGAATTGTATCTAAGACTGATAATACAGTCACAATAGATCGTATTATTTCAGAAAATGTAAGTGGCCTGGAGTATTACATTCATGACACTAATACTGCGTTTCTTGAACTGCAAACAAGAGGGAACGACTGGATTGGCAAAATACCAGAGAGTTATGCATATATTCCAACAGAACGAACCTTATCATGGATGCAATTAGGTAATGGACTTCTTGAAGGTGAAGTACCTGACTTTACTAATTTAGGTGGTGGATTAGGTGGAGATGCAAACAGAGTTTATATATACAATAATAAATTTCTCCCACGAGACATTCTACCGAATTTAGCGGCTAATAATACGCTGAACGTTTTTGATTATTCAAATCAGAAACCTTTTTCTGACAATCAAGAATTTCAAGTAAGTATAGACGGGCAGTTTATATTTCAAGATTTTGAAGATTTATTTGTTGGAAGTGGCTATTCTTTTGAATGGCGATTAGCAGGATCAGTTGTTTCCACAGATGTTATTCTTGTTCTCTTGTCAATTACAGAAAGTGATCTCGGGCAATATAATTTACATGTTACACATGTTGATCTTGATGGTACATGGATCAGTGGAGGTATTGAACTCTCATTCGAGCCAGAAGAACCAATAGTCTAAACACATAAAAATTTAAAAGAAATACTATGTCCTTAACAAACATTTACGAAGCATTTGACGTCAACAAGCGAATAAATCCGTCGTACACAGGTCCATTATTCACAGCAGCTACTCGTGATGAGGGCAATGGCACTGCGACGTCCGGCACAAGATTTACATATGAAGTTCCTCAAGATGGAGATGGTAATGTAGATTTACAGGCATTAGAAACTTGGGCAGATGGAAGAATTGTTGCTTTAGAAAGTATAACAGGGCAGTATGGGACAGGTACACTTGACTGGGGGGCAGGTATAACAAATTATGTTTGGAGAAATAATCGGTTTATAACTCTTTATGATGGGACAAATTTTGTTGTAGATGCTAATAATCTTTTGATTCTAAATAATAGAGAGCCGTGGTATTTTCAAACTTCTAATAATTTTACTCCATCAACATTTTCAGTCTTCATGAGAATTAAGACAGACACTTCAAAGACTCAACACATGTGGGGACTGTTTGCAAGTGAAAGTGATTCTGGTAATGGTGATGCAGTTCTTGGATCTGGACAAGGTCGTACAGATTCTACAACATCAGGGTATGGATCACCCTCATACTATAAAGACGGTGCATCAATTAGCTTACCTACTAAGGATGATGTCTATAATGCGTTTGTGACTGGGGAATATGTCAATATTGGGATTACTAACATAACGAACCCTCATATTGATGCGCCACTTAATTTTCTTGAGGGTCGAACAGGGTTTGAGTGGGAAGGTGATCCTTCTACAATATTGATTTATGATGCAGATGTAAGTGCAGATGTGGATAGTATTAATACACTGATTAATGATGTAAACAAAAATTTTACAACTATAGGGGTTTTAACCTATGGAGACGGTGAAAACCAAGGTGATCCAATTGAGGGTGCAACTGTACTCTATATTCAAGGTGACGATGCAACGTTTGCAAACCCTGTTGTTTTGCAACGTGTCGTAACCGGCGCTGATGGGCGGCATGAATTAACCGAAGCTGTCCCAGACGGCAAGATTATTGGTTACGTGACCCATAAAGAAGAAACAAATGGGGATACTTATTCGACTCCACTTAAAATACCAAATGAATATTTAACATAATTATGAGCAGACAAAGCCCTGAATTTATAGCAGACGGTGGAAGCCCCTTTAAGGTGTATCGTGCCGGTGTAGAAATATCATCACATACCACGCAACGGGGAGCAGCGTCGTCGGCTGGCAACGAAAAAGTGATGTACCCAGAATCAATAGTAACGTTTGAGCGCAACTTGATTATGCGGGTAGAATTGGTCGATGCAGAACCACCATCCAAAGAAAATGTTGATTCGGGCCAAACTAATTTAGATACTAATGGAAACGTATTTATTACCGGTAACACTTAAATCACATCATTATGTATAAACGAGAAACACCGAACCCGTCCCGACCAAATGCGCCTATTGGCCGCCACCAACGTATTGGCTATGGGGTATCAAAAAATACGAGTACGACTCCGAATACGGTTACAAAAACAATGAGCAATGGCAAAAGTGCCACGGTCCGGACTCGATCAAGTAAATAAGCATGGGAACGTATCAGCAAGCCATATCAAGACTTGGGGAAAAGCTACGTGATAGCGAAGCATGGCCATCCGATTCAAGCAAAGAATCGGAGCAGTTATATCTATTGTATAACGCGGCCATTGCCGTGCTACGTGGAATCCCTAAGTCCAGGCTGACTCCGGTAGTAGTCACAGACCTTACCGTTCAGGATGTGGACGACGATTTAAAAGAAGCGCTCTTGCCCGCCAACTGTTTTTTCTTCCGGCCCGATGCCGGCATTCGCCGCTACTTTTTTGATTCTGGTTTACATTATACACGATCATCCATACCCACCCGGTCCATAGGAGCCTTGAAAAATAACTACATGCACAAAGGCGAGGTTCTATTTGCTGAAGAGTTTGAATCTCAGCGTATTGTCTTTACGAATGCATCCGCAGTTAAAATTTTGCACTACCCTAAGCCAATGCTACCCGGAGATCCAACGGCAGACTACCCCTTGGCTAACGATAACGATTATGAGCTTGCTATGGCGATTGTCAGCGCCCATGTATCGGGGGAAACTATACGAGATTCAGGACAGTCCACATTTCAGACGTTCTTAACGCAACTCTACGGAGACGATATAAATGTCAGAAACGAAACGTGATCATAACGTCGATTATCAGCGAGACATCTACAAAGGTGAAGTAAGCCCGGTTGTCCAGCGTCACGCCAAAAAGCGAGAGGACTATGAGAACAATAAGAACCTTCCGTGGCACCAGCGCAAGGACGAGTCAGGCACGGCCTACGCCGCGTTCCGGATCTACTTGGACATAGGCATTAGCCGTACCCAAAAGACCGTCGCAAAAGTGATATACGGCCAGGACACCGCATCGACTCAAATTAAAGAGTGGTCGATTAAATATGATTGGGTAAACCGCGCTGAAGACTGGGACCGGTTTATATCGGAAGCCCACATATCCAATATGGAAGATGCGGTGCGACAGGCTGAAGAACATGGGCTTAGGCACCTACACGCTGTCACCGTGATTATGACAGAGGTAGCTTTGGGTAACATGAAAGCATCCCGTGAGCAGACAAAAATGATTGACTCGTTTATGGACCGCTTTGGCGCTCCGAAACAAAAACAGCAAGCGGCTATCAACGTAAATAACTATAATGTCAATACGCCAGCGCTACCCGGTGAGTCCACCAAAGGTCTGCTTGCCGTTGAAGATGCAGACTTTGAAGTAATGCAAGAGTCGGCCGATGATCTAATTCCTAAAAAACTGAAGAAATGAGAAACATTACATACGCACAGTTACGGGATGAAATAATTGATCAGCTTGATACGACTGTCACGGGCCAGGGGGCAACCGGCGACTTCCTCCGTCAGAAAAAGAATTCACCTATTGTTATTGCACGTGCCGTCTCAGACGCTATGATTGAGTTTTGTAGAAATATAAGCCACGTATCGGTCCCGGATTTGGTGCAGACCGTGGAGCTCAACCGTGAGACAATTACGCTGGACAAATTGTATGGGTTTGGCTTTCCGCCGGAATCAATGCACGAACGATCCGACGGTGGTATTATCAGTTTTATTCTAAATGGTGAACAGGTATCGTTTGATTCCTCAGTGCTCTATGAACAGGTGGTTGCCAAGTCAAAACTGAAGATGTATAATGGTAAAGAGAATATTTTTAATGCGGACGTGAATAAGCGCCGGTTATACACGACAAAGATTGACGCAGCGTATGCGCGTATCTTTAAGCGACCGCATAGCGTTTATGCGCCGGTGCAGAATATGTTTCATGGTGTTAAGGTCGATGGATCCACTGGCTCTACTGTGACTATTACAGACGGTATTGGCAATTCAGTATCCACTCAGGGATCACAATCAAACATAGTATCAGCTGTTAACAACGCGCCGGTGTTTGGCTATACGGCAGAGCGTACCGGTGGCAGTATTTTACTAAAAATACGCCACGATGTACGTACCGACGCCAAGATGAATCCTACGATCATAGGAAATTCATTCACGCTGACCGATGTAGGCACTATTGACCTACCTATACCCCATCACTTTATTGGTACAATTGCTTCCACAGGATTTGCTATATTGTTGGACGGCGCCCGCCGGGACGCATCACAGATGGGACGCCCCATAGAATCTGAATCAAACGAAGACTCATAATGAAACTGGTCCAGCAAGTACAGACAGACGAAAAATTCTTAGTGGACGACCTACGGTTTTATGTGTGGGCGTTTGATCAGTTTGTTGGTGACGTTCGTGACTTGCTTTCTAACCCCCGCAATTTACCCAGGCAATACACCTTGGAACAATTGGATTCAACATTAGCGCATGAGTTTGAAGAAGATGCGGACTATCAGCGTTATTGGTGGCTGTATTACGATAGGGCGGCTGAGGCGGTCCCATTGCTTGAATCTGACGGGCCGGAGCATTATAACCACCCGGTGCAAGGGTTTGGCAGCCACATGGACTTTGACACGATTAGGGACCATAAGGAAGAGGAAGCGTATATCAACTTGGTTGGTAGCAACGTGGACCGGAAGCTTGGCGATTTAGCCGGGTATAAGCCGACGTTTTATGCTGAACCACTGAATACAGATTTTAAAGAACAGGTCGATACGCTGAATAAGTATGTGGTTCATATTAAAGATAACAATAGCTTTCACCAGCATTGGGAATCGTTGAAGTTTGAAATGATTGGCTTGGGATCCGGCGTGATGCAGCTCGGCCATGGTGTGAATAGGGATAATTCTGAACTGGCCATGTTTAAGAATTACCTGAACAGGCGGACAGCATTAACGGCAGAAGAGTTCCGGCGCTTTGAAGATGTGTTTTCTTATCATAAGATGAAGTATGTGCCGTCGTTTAATTGTGTGCGGTATCGCGGGGCGAGTGGTGCGATTGCATCCAGTCTTCGCCACAGGAGCCACAGACAGTTTACCCACTTTGAGCATATATCAGTGGCGGAAGCGAAGAATCGGTGGCCGGATAAGGCGGATGATATATACGGATCGATTGATGAAAAAAGTATTGAGGTCTCTCCGCACTTGTCTATGGCTGAGCATACCATCAGTGATATGGTCACAGTATTCCACCATCGGATTAAGTTTCCTGTTCGTGAGTCGATGCAGATTCCAATTATTGATCCGAACGGCGGGATTTACTACCACAATGAAGAGGTGGAGCGGACAGCGATTGGCCACATCACCCGGGTGAGTAGTGCGGGTATTGTGGATATGAAACTGGATTACTATGATCATAGCATGATGGACTATGTGCAATGTATCAACTATCCGTCCATCAAGCATTCGTGTGGGATTGGCATGGTGAAGTTTGGCCGTGACCCGGCGATCGTTCACAATCAGATGCACAACGGGGCTATTGAATACTTTGGTCGTCAGATAAAGGGTGGTGGATACTATATCGACCAGATTATATCTGATGATGATCTGAAGGAGCAGAGTAAGGGCAACCGGTGGGTGAAGGTGGATATCAGTAAGATCCGCAACTTTGTGGGCCGAAATGAGAAGATAAGGCTAAGTGATTTTATTATTGATAACCGTCCTCCCGCATTCCCGACGGCGTGGGCTGGGCTGATGGATTTAGAGTCTCAGGCGGTAGACCGGTCAATGAAGAGCGGGTCGGCGTATCGTGGAGAGCGTACCGGGTATAGTGGTCTACAACAGTCTGTGGCCTCTCAGGATGCGGCTATGATGCACGTGAATACACACGCTGAGCTTAAAAACAAAGTGAAGGAAATGGCCGACATTACCTTTGCGAACATTGTTCAGTTTGATGGCGACCGGCGCATTGAATTCACATCTGAGGATGAATTTGGAGAGCTCCAACACTTTTCAATGAACGAACCCCGGATGCCGGTGTCGCAATATGATATGGAGACGGGGCAGTATAAAACCGTCCCAACCTTTATTAAGAATCATATTGGCAGTATGCGATTTGTGACTAAGATCGAACCGGAGAATATTGTACCGTCGCGGCCTATGGAGAAAACGAATTTCTTTATTCAGATGCTTCAGTTTATATTCCCGTACTCTCAAAGCTCCGAAGGGCGGATTATGCTCCGTGGCTTCCAGGCAGAGGGTATGCGTATTCCCGGGCTGAACAAATCGCTTGACCTGGTAGACGAGCACCAGAAAGAAATGATGAAGATGCAAAGTCAGCTTTCTGATCTTGAACAGGAATATCAGCGCTTCCTTGATGATCGTGAGTTTTCGAAAGACAAAGCAGAAATGAATCAAAATCTGTTACGTTTAACGCATAAGTTTCTTGCCGATCTTCTGAAGAGTAATCCGAATACGGTCCAGCAATTGCTTGGCCAGAATAAGAATGTGATTCAGCAGAATTTGATTGGATCCATTCAGGAGCTATTGGAAAAGAATAATACCGGAACACTTGGCGGGAAACCACCGATGTTAGGGCAGCAAGGCCAACAGCAACCAAACCAGGACGTGATGCAAAATTTACTCAACATGAATCAAAACCAATAAATGATGAAGACACTTTCACGATTACTTACAGGACGCATTCTTTTTGACAAGTCGGACGATGGGGGATCAGGCGGTGGTGATACCGACGCGCCAGCCATGACCCCACCACCCGCTTCTGACCGCTCCACAGGCGGTATGCCACAGGCTATCCCAATGAATGAAGGGAACGAACCGGCACCGTCCAGTAATGGAACGGATAGCGACGGTGGATCTGACGCCAAGAGCAACGAGGAATCAACCGGTGACGCTGACGAGATCCGAAAGTCGATCAAAGAAACATCGTCCAAGCTTCCAAAAAAAGAAATGAAGGATAAGGTTATTCCTTATTTTGAAGACCAAGAGGATGATGCCGGGGACGACGACGGATCAGAGTCAGCTACCTCTGATGAAGCATCGACCAAACCTGAAGGTGATGCACCTACTGGCGACGATACCGGCGCTGATGAGAAAGCAAAGGATAAGTACTACGACCCTGAGGTTCACGCTGAAGGGAAAGAGGTCTATCCTAATGCGTACAATACTCGCCAGGATGCGGAATACGCAATCGCAGCCAAGCTGGAACGCTACGATGAACTGTCTAACTCTCTGCAAGAGGTAGATTCAGAGGTTGGATCCACAGTTCCGGCAGACATTCAGGAAAAGATTGATTCCTATAAGGATGTGACCGCTCTGGGCGACGCTGACGACGCTGAGATACGTGACTTCATTGTGAACCTGGACATGGCCATTAAGTCTGTGGACGAGAAGCAGAAGAATGTATCGACCCGATACAATCAGAAGCAGAAAGAAAGCAAAGTATCAGAGACGTATAAGCAAGCCCAGCAGAAAGCCGCCGATGCATCCCGCGAACTTGGCCTGGATCGTAAGATCAACAACCTTCCAGAAAACGCTACGTTCGAAGATGTGCTGACGATGGCCGACGATATGATTACTGAGAAGCTTCAGCCGGTCGAGCAGGAGATAGCCGACATGGAAGAAAACACTCAGTTTGCCAAAGAGAAGGGTCAAACCGCATGGCTTCAAAAGATTCGTGAGTTGGAAAATAAAAAGTCAGACCTTGAAAGCTCTTTGAAAGAAGACCGCAAGGCGCTGATTGAGTTTAACGATGCACGCTTGGAAAAAGAAAACATGGAATCATCCAAGCCGGTGAAGCTTACCGATAAAGAACGCATTCAGAAGATGGATGATATTTATGGTAGCTGGGCTGATGATCGATCTCAGGGGCAATTTGCTCTTGAAATGTTTCAGGCTCCAACAACCGATCCGGTCCTTCACTTCCGAAAGTTTGCATTCGCTCCCGCCAATGTGAATAAGTACGATCTCACGACAAAAGCCGGATGGGATAAAATGCACAATCATTGGAAGACCACCATGCAGGAAAGGTTTAACAATCAGCAGTCTCAGGATCAGAAGAAACAGACACAGAAGAAGCAATCATCTGTAAACGAACCCATTCCAGATCCACCGATTGAGAATGGAACCAATGTGGCACCGAAAGGCTCTCATTATGAAATGCAAAAAGCGCGGGAACGTATCCGCCAAAATGCAAAGAACTTGTTTAGAAACAGGTAAGGCCTTCACTTCCCCGGTGAACGGCAGAGCAACAGACAAAGGTCAGGGATTGATTTCTCTGGCCTTTTTTATAATTTGTAGCGTAAAACCCACTGATGCCGATAGGCTCGGTGGGATGTAAGCGACACGCTTAGCCTTGACTAAGAATATATTCTTTGATGGATAAACCAAGGCTTAGAACTTTCTGATAGAGAATGGACGTGCAGTAATGGTCATACGGTTAATCGAGATCGAAACGCTGCTATCAATATTCTCAACGAAGGATTAAAACAACTATCGTCAGGGACTGGCGATCACACCAATGGAGAGGACGTAAGTCTGGGCTACGATAGCCAGCAAACCTCTACGAAGTTGGAAGCCCATTCGGTCGGCTCTGCCGCCGATGGGTAGTTCACAGTTCATGTTACGCCTTACCACGGCGACTAAAGCTTAATGGTGATAGCCTATGTTAGGCGTAATTCAAAGAAACAGTTTCGCCCATTTGAACTATTACCTTTGGTCGGTAGTGCTGTGGTTTAGTTAAAAGTTCTTCCAATTCATAACCACGTAGTGAAGCGTCAGGGCAATATTCTCCAAACATTGATAGTTTTAATCGCTCTCCTTCTGTTTCAAGTTCGTGTTGTGGCTTCACTACTTCAAATTCTATTATTGAAGTGTAGTGCTGTTTTTTAGGTTTGTGAAAAGAACTACGCCTAACATCAGCTATACGCAAATCATTTAACTGCCTTTCCAACCATTGTACATATTCACTTTTAAAATCAGTAGCATTTCCACATAGTACATTCTTATCTGGGTGTTCGTCTTTAAACTCTTTTCTTATTCTAATTTTTGTTGTAGTTGTAAATATATTTTTAGTTTTTAAATCGTTAAATAATCAGCGCATAGCCTTACCGTTACCTGCAATACTAAGTTAGTAGTCTTTTACAAGCAATTTCGTAAATGTCAGGGTCTTGCTCCATCATTATATAATCTCGATTAAGGTTCTTAGCACCCCTTCCAGTTGTTCCACTTCCGCAAGCATTGTCAAATATTAAATCTCCTTCATTGGTATAAGTCTTGATCATATATTCAATTAAAGATAATGGCTTTTGTGTGCTATGCAGTTTTACCTTTTGTTTATCACTCGCAAATGTAACTACGCTTCTTGGGTATCTATCAGTTTCGCCACCGCCACTTATTTCACGTTTCATTTCGCCATATATCTCTGTATCATTTTGGGTTTTAACATACTTTGTATAACTATTTGTAGGCTTATGTCCTTCGGTTTTTTGTGGGTTATAAGTTGGCAATTTCTTGTAAAACACCAAAATATTCTCGTGTGCTTTCATTGGCATTTTCTTTGCATTTAAATGTCCTGTGGCTTGTGTTTTTTCCCAAATCCATTCGTGTCTTAATAAATTAAGGTTGCTCGCTCCAAGTACTTTATCAAATGGCGTTTGAGCAAATAATAAAATAACGCCATTATCTTTAATTATCCTTTCGTATTCCTTCCACAGTTTAGGTAAATCAATTACACTATCCCATTTGCATTTTGTAGTCCCGTAAGGTAAATCGCAAAAAATCATATCAACACTTTTGTCTTCAATAAGTTTCGGCATTAATTCAAGGCAATCCCCTTTATGTATTTCGTTTCTTTTCATATTTCGTTTTTAATAATCCGTACAGCAGGTAACACGGTATAAAAGCCATTGAAAAAAACGGCTCTTATACCCATCCGTCAGACTCTTTGCTATTATAGAAAGAGCAACCGCTGTGAATCCCGACGCTCATTGGCCTTTAGCCGATGGGCAGTTCCCTGGCCATAAAAAGAGCCCCGGGAGAGAGGCACCCGGAGCTTTAAGAGAGAAGCAGTGAGCGTTTAGCTCTATTTAATGTATTTGTTTTCTCTGAGGTAGGCAACTACTTTCTTGGCCCGGTCCTCATTCATAAATGAAAGCTCCGCCACGCGGTTTTCATTAGCGGCTTTGACCACATCCCCAAGTGTCTCCTGTGACTTCTTCAGGAATCCTACATAGGGTATGTCTGGCAAGTCTTCCAAAGGGGTGTTAGCGTCAATCACGTCGTCAGAGAAGTCTTCTTTTTCAGGCAGGTCCTTGACCTCTTTTTGTGTCACAGGTGCTTCGTCAGTTCCCGAAATCTCGTCGCCACGTTGGTTTTTAAGTACCTCTTTAGGCTCCTTTTCCGGCTCGGGATCTGGTTCTACATACGATTGCTTGGTCACTTGGGATGGCACCTTCACCCATACCGCTTTCCGGCTGGTTGGATCCACACACTTAAAGACTTGACCATCAATCGTCGTTATTTCTGACCCATAATTGTATCCAGTTTCTTCACACTCAGACGCGCCGGGAACAAAGCCTTTTGGTTTACCATGTGTATTCTTTACCACACTGAACTGACGCGGGAACTGCAATGCGAGTTTCTGATACCCACTCGTACTTGCCACAAGCCCATATCCGTCCTTAGCTAATGTTTTTTTACTCATAATAGGTTATTTAATTAAAGGTTGACTTGAATGTAATTAAAATTATCGACAAATTTGCCTGTAACATACATGCGTAGATCATGTGTCACCTCTCGAAAGATAGCGATCCTATTTGGGCGATCCCCTCTGAGAACCACATCTACCTACAAAAATTCTCAAAGGACGGGCCGTGTGGCGATCCCACCTGAAGCGCTCACCTTCAAATTAATCATCCCAAATAAAGGATACCTATGTACTTCAAAACCCTACGATGGGCCTTAGCCCTTATTGTAGCTATTGTTTACCTCACAGGATTCCAAGTGTTTACAGGGATTGAAGGACTGGCTCTTGCGGCCATAGCTCCGGCAACTCTCGACGACAAAGGAACTAATAAACAATGGCGATCGCTTTCACAGGATAGCTTCTGGCTGTCTCTATGGAAATCTGCATTCAGTGACCCTTCCTATACAGGAACAAATAAGTCTCGCAGATCTATTGAACCCCGCAATGATATGATGGGCGCACCATTTGTCGAATATTACGACTTACAGCGCTTGAAAGGGGACAGACTAACCGACACGATTCACATCCCACCATTTGACGGAGATGATGAAGTGTTGTTTGGTACTGGATCTGACGCCGGATACGTCCGTGTGAAAGGCCAGAACAGGATTGGATATGAGATTCAGGGCAACAGAAAGAATATTGATTTCTGTCTGCAAACCTACTTCTTCAGTGCGTTTGAGGAAGATATCAACATGAGTGAGCAGGAATTGGGCGGTGAGCTCATGCCTCTTCTTATGGAGCATTTGACGGACCTTCACGGTCGGTACTATGATGCGGATAAGATCATGGCCTACCACCTCAATTACAGTCCGCACGTTTATACGCGGATTGCACAAGCTGACGACGGTATATCTAACGGCGACCCCGTGGGTGGATCGACTTCGCTTGGTGTTCCGGCGCCGTTTGAGCACCCGAACACGTTTGCATGGATTAACCCCGGTACAATTGCCGATCCCGAATACGCATTGGTTAGCGCCAATGATGTTGTGACCAATACCGCTACATCATGGACCGGTAAGGTTCACGAAACAGTTGGTAAGGTTACATCTGACGCGCTTCCGGGCCGTAAGATGCTGGATCAGATCATGCGTCAAACCAAGCTTCTCAAAATCGTGCCTATCCGGTATGTCTCTGGTAACGGCGCGAGTGAAGGCATGTACCTTCTGCTTGTAAGCCCGGCCATGATGAACATGCTGATTGACGACACGGACCTTCAGGCCCGGTTTGATTCCGCATTTCAAGGGGCAATGTACGATCACCCGCTGATTAAAGAGAGCGATAAGATTTATCGCAAGCTTGTCATTCGGGAGATTGAGAAATTCGAGCAACCGCTCTACACGTATCAGTATAACTACGCGGATGCGTATGACTACGGTGCGACCGCAGACGGTGGACTGGATGCACGTCCGACAATCACAGGCGGACAGGATACAACCGGAATGAGATATACCATTACAGGAGCAGGACGTGATAAGCGTATCTCTCTGAGCCTTGGTGAGCGACAGTTCAGGCCATCCGCAGACCCCGCTCTTGATGCGGACAACGCGCAACCCGCAGCCGAAGACACGGCCATTGGCTCGTACGGTGGTGATAAAATCGACCGCGTGGTTCTCCTTGGAGCATCCGCAGTAGGTTGTGTACCCGGTCCTATCTTCCCTCTCGAAAGACGACAGGAAGACGACTACGGGAACATCCTTGGTATTGGCCAGGAAAAACTTGCCGCCTCACGACGCATCGACTTTCCTACCTCACGTGCTCATAACTCCGGTTATGATAACCAAGGTAGCATGACGATCGCCGTTTTCAACGGTAAGTAATCGTGAAAATAGGGGGGCTCCGTCCAGCCTCCCTATATTTTTATTTTATGATCTACTATGAGTACATACAATGCAAAGACCATAGACACCAATGATATAGCTCAGCGAGTCATAGATGCGCTTAGTGACTTCCATGCTGATGGATTAATTACAGGCCCAACCCTTCGGTCCAAAACAAATTACACCAATCTTTTAAAGGCAATTAACGACGCAGATCGTGAAGTATGCCGGGACTCACAGACCACCCGGCTTGTTGTCGTTTACGCACCCCCCGGTCAAACATCTATCCCGTTTGATCAGAACAGTCGATATCTGTCCGACATTATTCAAGGCGTGCAGGGTGCTGATTTAGAGCCCACAAACCTTCTCTATTTTTTAGCAAAGTATGACTATATCAATGTGGTGGAAATACAGTCCAGGTACATTGAGACGTTCTCTAAGTATCCAACAGGTAGCGAACAGGCAGAAGGCCATATCCGGAAGGTGGGTATTGCAGAACTTCGATCGGCTGGACGGGGAGAGCCCGATACGCTTAGTCAGCGTGTGAGTTATAAGAATCCTTCCAATTCCAGCGCAAATAAAGCATCCTTTATACCGGATGAAAACCGTCTGATCCTTGGCAGCGCCTTAAAGGATGGCGGATTCCTTCGCTTTCAGGGACGTATATGGCCAGGTATTATCAATACGCATAAGATCCCGGAAAAGGATTTGGATAAGGAGAACTATGGCGCGTACAAAATTGTCGCTCCACACACCGCCCATGCGTTCTTAGTCAACGCCGCCGTGTACCATTCCCTACCTATATCGTCTCAGAACGCCCGGACCATTGCAGGGCAATCGATGGGCCGCGAAAAGCGCGACTACCTCAAAATGAAACCATCTGATAGCAACGTTGTTGTTCCACATTTTCACATATAATGACCAATGGGTATCAAGAATATACAGGGATCTTCTATTTTGTCGGATCTCCCGCAAAGCAAACGGGATGAATTAGAACTATACCCTGGTGGTCAGAATGAGCTATGGGACGAGCTCATTAATATGAGGATGCAATTCGATGGGAACTACCGGCGCATTCGTCCACGTGGCGGATTAACGCTGATTGATACATTTTTTGGTCAGGTCCGTACCATTAAAGGCTTCAGCGCCTATGTAGGGTCGGGCACTAAAGACTATGTGGTGATTCATACCGCTCTTGGTAACGCCTATCTGATTAATAAAGCCGATCATATTGACGGCAGCGAAACGCCCGACACAATCTTTTCTACCGGTACGTTTAACACCACCGGCCAGGTCAGCATATTTAACTCCGGCACAACAATATTTATTTTTGACTTCATAGATAAGGTCTATAAAATCTATGATATTGAAACCGATACAGCCTACAACTGGCTTGGCAGTCAGTCCACATCGATAGGCGGGTGGTCATGGAACGAGTCCGGCGACTGGACAGAAGATAATATATGGGGATTTCGCCAGGGTTCTGAGGTTATTGTATTGCAGAATTTTGTCTCCGGAGCTCATATTGATGCAGATACGGGACTTTTATCTTACAGGTCGTTCCGGGCAACCATTGATTTTACCAATGTAACAAACATTGTTTATGAAGATAAGGTAGGTATTGTTCGTAATTCTGACGCCAGTGATTACATTGGTATGATCCCGGCCACGCCGGACACGGAACCCTATGACGACTATGGAAGTATTTTGCTTGCTAATGGGCCAAATGTCAAAGGATCATTTCAGGTAGTTGAAAATCCATCGTCAGACGACTCTATTGTTTTAACAGTAGGTAATATAAGGGTCCCGGCATCCGGTGTGATTAATGTTATAAGCAATGATAGTAATGATGAAATAGCTGAAAAGATGTATGATGCGCTCAATGAAGCTCAGGCTGTTCGAGCGCTATGGGATATAAGCATTAGCGGATCGTATGTATTCTTAGAGCGCCCCGACGCCGGAGAACAGCGTCTTGAAATAAACTTTGATGTAACGTACTTCGGTGATAACAGTGGGCTCGGGATAAGTGCAACCAATCCTATTCCAGACCAGGTTCCTCGTGACAATGACGATTATGTAGAGCCGATCATTTACCGTGGATACCTTATTGTGGACCTGTTAGTAGATGGGTCGTATGCTATTGCCGGTCGGCCGGTCACTGTTTTTTCAACAGTCATTGATATTCTTCGCTTGCGGCGGACAAGCATTGATTTAACGGTTCCTCTTCCATCCCCGTCCATAGAGAAACGGTACCTGTTTGCTACACGCTGGCAAACGACTGAGGATAATGTCTTCACCCCGTCGCGGCCCGACTATCCAAACAATGCTTTTTTTCTGGCTAAAGAACTGGACTTAACACAGCCCACAGTTGTTGACCAAACACCGGATGAAAAGTTAATATCGCCACTGAGCGGTTTTATTCAAATGTCAGCCGGGATACCTCAGCTTTTTTCAACCGGGCAGTTAACGCCTACATCCGGCGACTCATATAAAGGCGCATTGTTTTTAGGTGGGTATAGAATTAATCGGCCAACCCCCCAGATTTATACGGACCCCACAAACCCCAATGATCAAAACATCTACGCCGATTTTGAATCAGGGACGAACCTGACAAACAACCCGGCAGTATTCGTTGAATTTGAATATACTGATGGTAAGCGATCAAGCCTGATTGACACCGGTGAAGTATTAACCAATGCGACAAAATCATTTTACGCTGGCCTTGGAGAAGAGAACGCCACCATTACATTTGAGTTTACTCAACAAGCGCAATTTCCCGGTGCCACTGTTTCATTTAAAATAAATTCTCAACCCGGCGAGTCAGTATCCTTTAATCCGGGCACCGATGTCACGCCTTCAGAACTTGCTGAAGAGCTTGCGAACTACATTAATGGCGGAACTATCGGGCCAACCGATTACGGCGCCGGAATAAGCAATGTAACAGCCACGCATTCAGCTGGCGACGTAACGGTGGCGTGGGATACCGGCGGTAGTGAAAATAACTTTGAGTCCGCTACGGTGACGCATACCAATGGTATTTTGATTAACGGCCAGGGCTTTCAAACGCTGTTCTTCTTTAACGGGGGGCTAGATACGGTCCGTTTTATATCAAAGTCTGGCAACACACTTCAGATTCATTCTCTTAATGCGCTGGTAAGCAAGGTGTATATTATCGCATCTCTTGATGATAGTAGCTATAAGCTGATCAGAGAAGTAGAATCAGCCGGCGCAGATTTTCACGGAAAGACCATTTACTTACCAAATACCGATGTGGGTGTAGCGGCTCTCAAAGATTACACGGTTCAGAGTGCTGATCCCGTAACGACCGTTGAGGTATCTGACGGTATTGTAATGGCCATTCCCTTTAACCAACCATTGATCCCCGAGCAGTTCAGTATTGAGAACGGTGAGCGTATTGTCAGTATTGTTCCCACGCAGTTTGACACCGATAAAACGCAGTTACGCTTTCGAATGACCGTGTTTACTGATCGGTCCGTGCAAATTGGCTATGTGATATTGGATGGCACCACAGCGACCTTTGATTTTGAAGTGGTGGGTGCGGGTGTGGCGGTAACAAACCGATATGGCGCATGGCGTGTGGAAGGCAACGTGTTTTATCAGGCCGACGATGGTATTTACGTGTATAACCAACAGAGTGCGGGTAAGATCATTGATCGGTATCAGTACGATCTATTAGCCGCCGATTTACAGCATGTGGTGTATAACCGGCGCCATGGCGAGTATTGGCTACTGTTTGCGGGCAATCGTATTTTGGTTACAAATTTAGATGGATCCGTTCGAAAGATTTTTGACTTCAGTACAGAACTTGGTCCTATCCGGTCAGCTACCTATTCGGCCGATCAGTTTCTGCTGGCCATTGGTGGCGGCCTATACCTTGGAGAAGTGGATGGAGTCAGCGACGACTTCAATTCGATTGTGGCTGAAATGATTTCAGCGCCAATTGGTAATGAGCAAGTCCAGACAAAGATCCTTGAAGTGACGGTAGGCGGTCAGGACTTGACGGTGGACGTGGGACTCGATATGTCCCTGGATCGGCTGGAACGAACGACTGAGGATTGGGATAAAGCGTTTGGTGCGGATGCGGAAATATTTGGCGAAGACCTGTATATCCATGGCGTGCCATTCACGTTTCATAAGCGTGGGGTGATGCCACGAGTAAGAATTAAAACAACAGGTGATAATGACGGGTTTATTTCACATATTTCTGTAACCCATGTTATGACTGAAAATAAAGGAAAAGCGAGGTAATGATGCAGTGGATACTTGATATACTATTTTATACCGTTCCCGCCATGGAAGGCGTAAGCTATGCGGTTCCTGCGTGGCTGATTCCACTTGCGGCGTCGGCGGGAAGCTCGTTGTTTAACATCCTTGGTCAGCGTGGCGAGACGAAGAAAGCCAATCGCCTACGAGATTTGAGAGTTCGCCAGCAAAATAAATCGCTTGATGCGTTTCGAAAAGCCATTGGCCAAATTGAAGGACGTGCCGATGATATTGACGACGATCAAAGTATGGACGAGTTGTATGGTGACGTAATACAATCATTCTCTGATCAGGCCACGGCAGGAGCCGATACCGGTATTCGAAACATTATGCGGTCGATGATGGCCGGGGGTGGTGATAACACCGGGTCCGGCGCGGCAGCTATTGCAGGACTTACCGAAGGAAAGAACCGCTCAATCAGTGATATTGTAAGTAAGTTTACAGAGTTGACGGACCGGCGCAATCTCCAACAGTCTGGCCGTAAAGATAACTTGTACGGCACCGCCATGGGGAACAGGGGTAATCTATTCAGTGCGTTATCCGGGCTTGCCACAGACGCACAGGGACGGGTGGATCGTCGATCTACCGCCGGGCGGCAGTTCCTTATGGACGCCGTGGGTATGGGCTTGCAATCGTATGGACAAATTAAAAGCAACGAGTAATGGCAGATCCCGAAAACGGTTTACAACGCGACGATCCTCAGATGCAATCCGCATTGGAGCTATTAGGTATGTTAGGACCGGTGGCCGAGCAGTCGTATTCCCGCGCCGGAAATGTAGCCGATGAATTGTTTTCTAATCGGCCCACTGAGCTATCGAGTGAAGAGCGACAGGAGCTTAATACGCTTCGTGATGCCTTTCAGGAGTTGTCGGCTCCACAGATGCAGACCCGGCCTATTGGTTCCCGTATTGCAGGGAATGAATTCTCTGTATCTACGGCAGGACTCTCTCAGGGATTGAACCAAATGATGCGGGGTATTGAAACCAAGCGACGCAGTGATGCTTTGTTTGGAGACCCGGAGCGACGGGCCAAGCTTAAAGGTGAGATTGATACGCGCAAAGAAGAAGTAAAAAGTATTCGTGAGAACGCACAAAAGATTCGTGACGGAGTAATACCGGCGGAGAACTTGATGCGCCTGGACCCGATGGCTGATAAAGAGAATGTGGCGCAATCCGTTGAACAGCAAGCTCAGGAACTTGAAGATGAAATATCATTATACGAAGACAAGCTACGCCAGTCGGAGGGCGTCTATTCCCGCATGCAAGAAGCAGAGGAAAACGCTGAGCGCGTGGATCAGAACCGTCAGGCGAAGAATCAATTTGAAACGGCGTTAGGTGGTAACATCTATTCGACCGGCGTTCAGATGGAACGTGATCGTCGTCAACAACAATCCATGCAGATACGGGAGTCGATACGACAGGCAGGGGTTACTAAGCGTACAAAGATTAAGCAAGAGCGTATTCTTGACGGCCAGAAGTTGCAGTTTAATAAGGCCAGAACTGAGTCAGAAATAGAAGCGACTGAATTCACCCCTGGATCTTTACAACCTGCGTTTATCAAACAGGTCATGCATGACTCGATCGGTAAAGTAGATAATACCATTAGTGAATTAAAGGATAAGTTATCCGCTACTTTGGAAGAGAACGTTATGACCGGCAAGAAACCACCATTTTCACTGGCACTTGCAGCCAACCCCGAGCTTGCCGATCAGTTCCGTGAACTTCAGCAAGCCAAGCGCTATATGGAAATGATTGATCAGGCGGCAGATGTATGGCAGGACAAAACATTTCGTGGCGACAGGGCGCCAAACTGGCGTGCACCGTCTGAATTTGAAGAACAAATTTATTTTGGGATGTTAGATAGTAAAATGATTCACCCTGAGACGGTCAAAGCATGGTTGCACTATAATGAAATTGATCCGTCCGCTGCGCCTAAAGCCATTACACCACCTAACGGACGGCGGGCCGGATCCTATGGCAGAAACCAACAATAATTATGACTGAAATAAAACAGCCCACAGATCAGGAAACGCCGGACGAACCCACTACTGATCAGCAAGTAGAACAGGAAACGACTGAGCAAGCCCCGGAACAGCCAGCCGGTCAGGATCAAGAGCAAGCTCAGCTTCCCGGCCTTCAACGTTTCCATTCCGATTTAATTGAAGACCAATCGCGTGGTATTGTAAATGGGGTTCCTGAAGACTACAAAACGTTTGAATACTCTTTTCAGAATGAAGAGTACAGGCAACGGTTTCATTTCTATCTGTTAAGTGAACAGTTAGACGGTAAGATACAAGGGATTCCCCGTGAGGTAGATGATTTTACTCAGCGTTTCGCACCGGAATTCATGCCTGAGCCAGATGAAGTAATGACAGACCTTCAGTCCGGTGATATTAATTCCGCCGCACGAAGATCTACCATTGATATGTCATTACTAGATGCCCCCGGGTTATCCAATGATATGATTCAGGCCATGCAGTCCGACGAGCAGATGGGCGACTCTATGCTGAACAGTATTGCGGATGCCAGTAAGCATATCCGCCAGCATCTAAAGAAAGTTGATCAGAAGAAACGCGGACTTGTAGCAACCAACTTTTACGGTATTACCGATAACAGTGAATCCGAAACCGAGTACGTCAGTGAGTTAACCGATACCAGTAATGCGCTGAAGGGGCAATTGTTTCAAGCCTATTCCACGCTAAAGAATGAGCGGGACCGCCTGGAACAGAAGAAGTCAGAACTGGAAGAAGAATATACAACCTCACTATCAACGGGAATGTCTGGTCGTTTAACCAATGATATTACACGAACCCGCGTGCCTGAAGAAAACAAAGATGCATATAACAAGTTGCAGCGTCAGATCGAAACCATTGACGAGAAGATTGACGACGTACAACCGTCCGGGACTGATTTAGTTCGTCATAGTATAAATACATTTTTAGGGAATTACGCGGCGGAAATACCAGCGTCACTTTTTGAAGGAGTTGCAACACTCTCCACCGCAACGAATAAAATGCTGAGGGTACTTGGAGAGAAAACAAACCCCACGGTAGGCGGTGGTATTGAAACTGTGCGCCGACTATTAGAAGGCAAGCCCGGTAAGTATGATGATGTAAGTGAGCTTGCCACATGGCAGATAGCACAATCTGTTCGAAAGGTAGCTCAAGAACAATTCCCGACCGACCCAACCATGCAAGATAGTTTTTTATACACAATGGTTCCTGGCATAACAGCGTCATTTGGAGCGTATGCAAGTGGTGGTTTAGCCGCACGTGCTATTGGTATGTCGTCAGCCGCTTTTGCTACAACCGCTGCCGGGTCAGCAGGAATGGGACAAGGATATAAAATGGCCAAGGCGTACGGTGCGTCTGAAGAAGATGCTCAGATAGCGGCTGAATGGTCTTTTATTGGTGGTGCCCTTCAGGTCTTTCCTGTGATTCGGGTATTAGATCGATATGACAGAGCTGTCGGCGGTCAACTTAAACGCGGCCTTATGCAGACCGTTAAAGAAGGAGCAAAGGGTAGTCTTGAAGAAGCATTTGCAGAAGCATCGGGACAAGCGTGGTTTGAAGTCGTTGCCGATCAGATTTATCGTGAAGAGCCGGAGCTTCTTAAAAGTATGGGTAAAATTGGCGAAGCTGGCGGTGCTGGTGCATTGGCTGGTTTTGTGGCAAGTATTTTGTTTAGCGCCGCCGGTCGCGGTGCGGGTGGGATGCAATCCAGTATGACTGACACTGGAACGCCAAGTGACGGTACGGGTGGGGGTGGTGTGATCAACCCCGATGGAAGCACCCCTGGCGCCGGCGGTGAGGGTGGATCCACATTGAAGTGGGATATATCCAAACCGATTGATGAACAGTCCGCCGAGATAAAAGACCAGGTTGAGACCTTGGAAGATGTCCGTGATATGATGGCTGAGCAGGGCGAGGAAACCACTGAGATTGATGAGATTATTAAGGCAGGGTATAATGAACTTTCCCGTTTGGAATACGAACAGGCGCAATCTCAGCGTCGCCCGGAAGCATCCCCGTCTATTGCAAGACTTTTGACGGAAGGGACGGTGACAGAGGCCCAAGAATCTGAGCTTCAAAAGACTCAGCAAGCCAAGCAGAATGTATCGACGCAAGGCACCATTGGTCAAACCGTAGGCGACCGTGTGGATTACAATGGCTATACCGGGCGGTTGGAAGTAGATAGCGAAGGTAACTTTGTGGTTCAGACTGATCGTGGAGTGACCGTTGAAGTGGTCGATACGCAAAAGAATCCGGACTTGTCACTTGAAGAGGTGGGTATGGAGCGTAACTTTGCATCCATGCGACAGTTCCGGTATGACCCGGCCGCCGATAACTTTGTGATGGAACAGCCGAACCGTCAGACCGGTGAGACGGAGACAGGAACCTTTGAGTATGTACGTACCAATACCGATGATGCGGGTGTACCGGTCAGTGTGACTATGACCAATGAAGCGGGGCAGGAACGGACCTTTCGGGCGCCAGAAGCGGTGGAAGATATTATATGGGCCCAATTCTTTTCCGATGGAACCGATATGCAAGCCCTGGACCGTGAAATGCGCCGGGCATTTGGATCTACACAGCAAACTACTGAGCAATCGGATGGGGACGCTGAAGGTAGTGAAGGGCCGGTATCATCCATCCCACACCCAGGGGTATCACTTTACGACGGGGATTCCCGGTTAGAGACTGCTTTCAATGCGTTTGATACCCCTGTCCCGTTAACCGAGCAGGAACAAACCGATGCATTGCAATGGGCCAATGAAAAGATGAATCAGGTGATAAACACCAATCCGGACAACGCCCAGCAACTTGTAGAAGCAATTGAACAATTTGAATTAGAGGTACTTAATTATGGCAACCAACAGACGACACCCGATATGGGAGACGGATCTACCGACGGCGACCAAGCTACGGTATCTGAGCCTACCGGAGAAGCAACGAATGAAGATGCTGACATCAATCAACCAGGACAATCTGAGTCCGCAGGAACCGAAGGCAGCGCCCCGGAAGGACCTGCAACCGGCCAAGGTAGAAACCAAAGTGAGCAAGAAGGGACTGACGGTAGTGTAGAAACTGGAACTACCCCAGACCGCCCGCCTAATAACTGGCGGAATGCCGTTGAAGAAACTGACGACCCATTTAGGTCAAACGATATTCTCCAGGGTATTGCCAATATGAAATCAACGGACGATGAATTATCAGATGTACTTGATTACGCTGAAGAAAACTCTTCTAACGGCAATGAAAGTGCAAATGTGTTTTACGATGTTTCTCAGAATCCGGCTGCGTCAGAAGAAACAAAGCAACGGGCTCTTGATTTATATGAATCAGTAGTTGCGCCAGGCACAATTACGGACGAATCGAATCAGTCCCCTTCTACCGCACAACTAGAAGTTTTTGCAGAAGAAGTAGAGCAACGTATTATTCGGGTGGATGTAGGAAGAGGAAAGACAGGCAAAGCAAAGAGTGGGAAACCGCGGTTCATGTTTCGGGATCAAGACGCACAAGCAAAATTTAATGCTAAGATACGCGACGTGTATGAAGCTACGGATGATCCGGTGGCATGGGAAGAATTCTTAGCAACATCCACAGAATCTATTTTGAATGGACTTGTTGTCGAAGACGTGGGCTTGGTTATTGCTGAACTCCCTGGATTTTCCCCACTATACTTATGGAATGATGCAAAGCTAAGAAGGTTGGGTCCTGGCACTCTTCAAAGAATGGAACTACAAAATGACTTGCGCCAGGGCCGTGATGTTCCGCAGGAGTTATTAGATAAGTATCCAGGCGCAGTAGAAGAAATGGGAATCACCGAGGACAACGCTCTTGATGTGATGGACGGTGATTACAGTATGTGGCTTGATGAAGATGGATCCATCCATTTTTTCAACAAGATCAAAGGGAGAGAAGTCGGCCCTACATCCAAGTATTTCAATGACGCATTAATTGAGTTTACCGTGCGACGATGGAATATGATCCCCAATAAACCAATTCAGGAAATTGCGCCACAGAAAGCTATTGAAGCAACCAATGGTGATTTTTCTCAGTTGGTTAATGATCACTCAGAGCATTTGTATGACTTTGTAGATGCTATTCAGCATCGAATAAATGAAGCCCGGCACAAAGATAATTCTGATCCTGGCCGTGAAGAGATAACTGACGACTTTCTTTCTGGACAGATAACGATCAGCCATGATGATGTGCGTTCATTCCGCCCCGATGCATGGGGCTATTTCCCTATTCTGAGAATTAAGACAAGTCGTGACGCGCCAACGGACCCGGCGCTTATTGCAGATCGTATTAATGATAAGTGGGACATGAACCTATCAGAATCAGAGGTGGTCGATCTGTTTATACAGGCTCATACCGGTGATGTAAAGACCGGCGACTTCACAGATTCATTAACTCAGTCGCTATCTGATCAGGCCAGTCAGTTAATAGGCCGAGAGTACACCAGGAAGATGCATGATCAGCTACTTGAAGCGATTGACGCCCGGCGTGGAGACGTAACCGTTCAGGATGTTCAGGACGCACAGAAACTTATTGATCACGAAAGTTTTGATGCGTCACTAATGTTTGATGAAAACGGGAGCTTGATTGTAGATCAGGCCGCCCAGCAAATTGCCGATCTTGCCGCTCAGGATCCGGAGTTTGAAGCATATAATCAGGGTGAGTTAAGCCCGGAAATGATACAGGAGTTACAAAATGAAAACACCCAAGCCATCCAAAACCGTGAACCGGCCAGTGAATCGGCGGCTGAAGATCGCCCGGCTACTGGCCAAAATGAAAGGACAACCCCGGCCCAAAGAGAAGTAACAAAACAGATAGCCGCCGCTCAGACAGAAGTTCAACGAGCGAATAACGCGAGATCTGTCAAGATAAAAGAGTTACAGAAAACGCTTCAGGATGATGCAAAAGACTTATTTGGTAAAAAGAAGCCAACTCGGCAGAAAGGTATGTTTAATAGTGAAGCCGATCCGGATCAAATACCGGTAGCGCTAAAACCTTTTAATGACAGGTTGCAAGTAGCTCAGGACAACTTACAGCGTCTGCATGATAAACGAGATAGCCTTCAGCCAGAAGCCGAACCAGACATATTCCAGCAAGAAGGATTGGAAGAAAGGGCCAATGAGCTTCGTAGTGAGCTTAATGAATTACTCAATGAGTATGATCGAATGTCAGAAGGGGGTTTACGAACGGGTATCGATCCCCGCCTAATCGCTCAGTCTGCAAAGATTATAGCTAAAGGATTACAGCTTGGCTTTGTGCGCTTCCAGCAGTTCGCTGACTACATTATCAGTGAGTACGGTGCTGACTTCTGGAATGAGATTTTTGATAGTTTTAAGATGGCGTACATGGCCCGTATGCGTAAGATGGATAACCCACCAGGGGATCTTGCCGCAGTGAGAGCATCCACAGCAGAGGAATGGGCGACGACTAAGGGCGGATCGGACGCTGAGGCGACTACTGATACGGGGGATACAGAGGCAACGCCGGATAGCGAGGTTTTCGAAGGCACTGAAGCCGACCCAGAGGTAGATCCCACACTTGATCCGGTACCGGAGAATGGTGCAGACATGGGATATAATACGAAGGATGCGCCTCCCGGATTGTTTACAGTGGGGAGGGAATATACAGACGGTCAGATCGCCGCTATCAAGCAGGGCCGGTTTGGTCTTCGAGATGCTGATATGTCTTTTGAAGAAAGGTTTAAAGCTACAAAGTATATAGCAGGGTTAAAATTACGCCAAGGCGTATTCGATCAATTCAATTCACTTGACAGTATATTAGGCGACCGTAAAGCATGGATGATGGCTCAGCTAACTCAGGGTACAACCGGCGCGTTGGAAGCTGCGTTAGATTTTGGTAGGCCATACCTTAAAGAAAATGCAATTCTCGTTGATATAAATAAAAAAAGTTTTAAACAGATATTATCGCCGGTTGGTAAAGAGTTAGATGATTGGTTGAAATGGGTAGCTGGTAACAGGGCCTATGAAATCAAACAGGAAGATGCACGCCGGTTAAACGAGTGGGAAAATACGCCGAAAAGTGAACGTGGTAAAAAGCCTGAATCTCGTGAGAATCTGTTATCTGACGAAAATATAGATGCGCTTCGATCACTGTCTGACGGTAAAATGGACGATGGCCGGTCACGATCTGAAGTTTACAATGATGCGCTTAAAGAGTACGATTTAATGAATCAGGCCATTGTTCAGATTGCCGTGGATACCGGATTGGTAAATGCGGATCAGGCGGCGGATTGGGCCCAGCAAGGAGTCTACGTACCATTTTATCGCATGGTAGATAGTGGTGAGACGCGCGGCCCCAAGATGTTCAAAGATGAACTATCCAAGCAAAATGCATTTAAGAAGCTGAAGGGGTCTGATCTCCCATTAGACGACTTGCTTGGTAATATTACGCTGAACTGGAACCATTTACTTGCCGCGTCTATGCGAAATCAGGCGGCGGCAAAGGCTCTGGAAACGGCCGCAGAAATAGGTATGGCGCAACAGGTAGTGGAAGACGCCGCGACTAAAGATGCAATATGGGTGCGTGTAGATGGCCAAAAAGTGTATTACGAGTTCGAAGATTCGGTTCAAGCTCAGCTTGTTATAGAGTCGTTAACGTCTATCAATTATGAGAACATGAATGGTTGGGTAATGAAATCGCTTCGAGCGTTCAAACGCTGGCTAACTATTGGTGTAACCACTGATCCTGAATTCAGAATTGCCAACTTACTTCGTGATACCATTGCCACCCCCGCCGTATCCGACCTTTCACTAAACATCATAAAGAATTTAAGGGATGGCTGGACCGCAACTAAGCCTGGGTCACAGACACAGGCCAATATGATTGCCGGCGCAGGGGCGTTTGGTGACTCCGGATACATTCACGGAACGGATCAAGAACTATTGCGCAAACTTATTAAAAAAGGCGTAGACCGTGACTCTATTTTAGACAACGAGTTCCGCATTCAAAAAATGTGGGATAAGTATCAGGATTTTGGTGCCCGTTTAGAGAATGTAAACCGTGCGGCTAGGTATGTGAAGGTGCTGAAGGAAGGGGGCACACATTTGGAAGCTAATTTTGAGTCTAGGGATGTGCTTGATTTTTCTCGTGTCGGAGCTTTTAAGTTTGTCAGAGTCCTTTCGCAAGCCGTGCCGTTTCTTAACGCCCGCTTGCAAGGCGGTGATAAAATGTACCGGGCCATAGAAGACCCAAACCAACGTCGTCAGTTTGCCATTGTTACGGGAACATACACACTGGCGGCCATTGGCTTGTATCTTTATATGATGAACGATGAAGACTATCAGCAAGCCGAGCAATGGGAGCGGGATGCATACCTCATGTTTAAACCACCCGGTAGTGACATTATGTTACGGTTCCCAAAGCCGTTTGAAGTAGGTGCTATCGGAACCATGGGTGAACGATTAACCGAACAGATTGTAGACGATGAAGTACATGGCGAACTATTTGCTGAACGGCTTGGTCATACATTAGGCCAAACGTTATCGTTTAACCCAATTCCTCAAGCAGCGATGCCGTCATTAGAAATTTATGCAAATAAAAACATGTTTACGGGACGGCCTATTGAGAACATGGGAATGCAACGATTGTCCCCTGAAATGAGGAAACGTGCATGGACATCACAGACCGCTATCGGCATGAGCCAGGGACTTAGTAAAGTGGCATGGGATAAAGTTACATTAAGTCCTGTTCAGATTGAGCACTTAGTTAACGGGTACTTTGGATGGGTGGGTGGAACGACAATGGCCGCCACCGATATGCTTATTTCACGGCCACTCGCTCAATCGGCCGCTCAACCGTCCCGGCGCATTGGGGACTACCCTGTGATTGGACGTTTTGCCCGTGAAGCTGACAATAGAAACAGTAAGTACATTACGAACTTTTATGATAACCTGAATGATATTAATCAGAAATGGGCGGACATTCAGGAATACCGGGAGCTTGGCGAAATTACAAGCGTTGATGATATACCTCAGAAGACTCGTGACATCTTACGGTATCGCAAAGGATATAACCGGGTGTCCCGGCGCTTCAGCGAAATTAATAAACAGATTGAATCTATTTACCGTGATGAAGAGTTAGCCCCCGACCTGAAACGTGTTCAGGTCGATTCGCTCTCTCGCTTGAAGAAGGAGCTCGCCAAAGAGGTTGTGCAAAAATCTGACAATGAATAGAGCCAACAACTTGTTTTTACATCTCAGGTATTTCCAGGCCGCCGATAAAATTTTATTATGGAATAAGCAAGGTTGAATGTTTACATTACGCCCAACACGTGCTGTTTAATGAAAGCACACCGAACTAAAAGTATTCAACCGTATATCATTGGCAGAAAGGCTCTTGGGATTTTACTTTTAAAGTATTACTAAGAGGATCTATGTTTTTAGGACGAACAGATAGGAGTATGAGACGAACGGTTAGAGATAGAAATAACCATCCGGAACTTTCCTTAATCTACTATATAGTGATACGACCGTTTATTGAGCCATTTATCGAGATCACATTTCATACCCTACCCAAGCTTTTTGTAAGCGGGATCGTCCTGGTCGTGATGGTGATTGGCACCATTCTGGACCTTATTGATACGCCAGAAGTCTTATGGGTCGGTTTGTTTTTACTGGCCACGCTTGATTTTGTAGCCGGTACATCCCGCGCTATTTTTGATGCGGATATTAAATTCAGCTTCCGCCGTTGGGCCCGCACCGCTTACAAGCTTACCTCTTATACTATTGTGATCCTTACCACGTCCGTTGCCGGGAATATGTACCCAAAAATTTTTGGGTGGATTCAATACCTGGTCATTGCGCTTCTGGTTGGCCTTGAAATTGTATCGGTGGCCCGGCATATTAAAATGACCGCGGTACTTTTTGCTATTATTGAGCTGGCTAAAAGTAATAAGCAAAATGCTCCACAAAATTTTATGGCTGCGGTGGATAAGGTTGATAAAGATTTAAGAGACAGAAAAATCGAGAGAGAAAAGAGGCGGCAGGATACTGATAAGGCGAATGATCCGCCAGAAACGATTCAGTAGCATTGTTATACGGCCTGTTCTAATTTGTGTAGTTGATCATTTACACATGAATTTTGTTTCAGGTGAACTACCCATTCGATCGAGTCTAACGCCGATGGGTAGTTCAATCATACATCCTCTTAAAAAATTCAGCCATTGATAGTTCTTTCCAGTCGTGCGTGTAGTATTTACGCTGAGTTGGATCTAATACATATTTTCCTGGATTGCCACCAAAATAGTCACCGTGGTAGAAATTTTGATCGTCGTACATTGCAATGCGCTTGTACCCGGAGTTGAAGACAAGCTCTATTCCTAACTGTTTATACTTCTCCGGTATCGTGGTCCAGTCGCACGCGCCATCGGGTGTTACATCCTTATCAAAGGTATGTGTGGACCACCGGCCCGATGCTGTCTTTTCAGGCGTTCGACCTTTCTTCCGTTCATACTTCTTATTGCGAAAGCAACTTTGTTGTGACGCCCATATCGGTGCGTGTAGCCGCGCCTGAACCTGAACCATAGGGAGCATGTGCATGGTATAGATCTTATGCACAATATCGGTTGGTACGCTGGCCACCGGGTCAACTACAAAGTCTGTAAGTTCCCAAGGAAACGATTCGAGATTTTTAAATGAAATCATAATAAGAGGTTCAATCTAAATTATTTATTTATCGGCCCGGTAAACATCATGTTACGCCTTATCTATGCTGCTAAAGCTTAATGGTGATAGCCTACGTTATGTGCAAGGCTGCCTAAACCTTTCTAAAAGCTCATTAAGCCTCTTTTTGTCAAGTTCTAAATTAGCTCTTTGAATATCGCCTAAACTATTTTTAGCAAGCATATCCATAACATAATGCCAAT